>MTKZ01002699.1_pt1 | contig 66514 bp, 34 predicted proteins | sample 1042781 | NCBI WGS metagenome assembly MTKZ01 (sample SAMN06212207, study PRJNA360539) | anaerobic digester metagenome | biome: Wastewater treatment plant; material: sludge; isolation source: anaerobic digester fed with sludge from wastewater treatment plant | place: Denmark: WWTP Viborg ... | reverse complement strand
CTGTATCAGCCTCAGTCCGGCCCACATCTCATTCAGGTCATGACACTGGTAGGCTGGTTTCAGTTTGAACCTGTTTGTTTTTATACCCCTGGCTCTCAGGGCATTATATGCGCCAACAATACCTGCCCAGCGGCCGAAGGCCACCACTCTCTGACCCTTGTCCGTAGTGAGGTACTCGTAGTCAATAACCTTCACTTTCCGGCTGAGTATTTCCCTGAGCATCTCGAGGTTATGTTCCTGTTTCTTGGCCACATGGGCAAAGAAGAGGTACGTCTTCCCGGGGATGAATACTCTCTTGTCCACCTCCTTGACTCCCATAAGGATATCACAGTTACTGAGATCTTCCCGAATGGGAATCTTCAGGTATTTGTATTCGTCGTCAGTGAAGCACCTGATATCTGACGGCTGTACATAAAATTCCACGTCGGGATATTTATCTTTCAGTTCCACTACCTGTGACGGTGTCAGCGGCACCCTTCTGTCTGGCGGTATCTTTGTCTCACGAATGAGCCCTACCTTCACTTTCTTTTCCATGTGAGAATAATTTAGTATTGCCGTGAAGATAAGAAATCGGCCCGATTTTTGCGAAGACTTTTGTCAGGGCAACGTATAAATGACTAATTTTGCGTTGTAAAATGTATCAACGGGGCTGACCTGGTTTTGACAGCAAGCCGCGGTGGTATGTAAGCATGCAGAGCAGGGGGACGCATCTCTATAACTTGTGTCTCAAAACAACAACTGGCGAGTCTAACTACGCTCTTGCTGCGTAACCTGCCGACAGGCGGATTATGCTTAATCCCGGCACAAGGTGTTGGGACGAGACGTTTCCCGGGCGGTGAGGCCCTGTACCAACCCGATAAGGAAGCGCACGCAACTCAGGGATAGCCCGATGGTTTCTCCGGCCTGACGGTGAAATAACAGGAGATAAGGAGTGACTCGGATGCCTGCCACCTGGTCACCCCCGACAATCAAGGCAGGATAAGCATGTAGAAAGCATATGGCTGCCTTGCCTGGACGCGGGTTCGACTCCCGCCAGCTCCACTGATCAAACAAAAAACAGGCACCCCCGCAAGGGGGTTTTTGTTTTACCGGAACCCGTTAAAAGCTTGATTTCAAAAGGGTCACGGGAAAGCAAAAAAGACCATGCGGAGCCTTATCCGGGCTCTAATCACCAGGCTGAATGAAATTCATCAGAGCCCTGTCATGGTTATGTACAACCCTGCACTCATTGTCAAAATACATTGTTGCACCATTTTCTGCGGTATAAGGTTCCCACGCTGGAAGCTTGCCAGGTGCATCAGGATTACCGGTCTTTGCAAAATTCAGCCATGCAGCGCTCATCTTATCGGCCAGTATCCATGCTTCCTCCGATTCACCCGTCCAGTCAGGTCTCAGGTCAACATTGTAAAACGCCAGAGGTATGTCCAGGCCGTGAAAGGACCCTTTTGATGCATTATCCACCTGACTTTTCCAGGCCAGAAAATAGACATACAGCGGAGCGTCTGACTGCCTGGCCCTTGCATCAGCAGCCCTGATTGTATAAGGTCTGAAGGTTTTGTCAACAGAGATAAGATCCTGAGGCGTGAAATCAGGGTAAGCTTTGGCGAACAGCTCAATGTACTCATTGGTCCGGTCACCGTACTCCCTTTCAAGCCGCTCCCCGGCCTGTTCCATTGTCAGATCTTTCTCGGCATAGAATGTTCTCATTAATTCATTGAGCGTGGTACCGATCATCAGAGGGATATCCTTTGATATTTCTGCAAATCCGGGACTGAAAGGTTGCTGCAGCAGTACAATGCCGTCTGCAGAAGGTACAAAACCAAACATTTGCGGGGTGCCGGGTGTCCTTGGACCATAAGTCTCAGCGATAGCATCATTCCCCGCCTTTACAAGATCCAGGTAAGGGATTGTATCCAGTTTCTCCGTATCATCAGGCGTAAGTCCCAGGTTTTTAAGCACGGCTAAACCCAGGGCCTGTGATTGCTCTTTTGTCATAACATTCAACAGAGTTCCGCTCTGAATAATTGCCTTGTTAAACAAACCCTGTGCCGCCGGCATGCACATCAGGGTGCCGACTTTCCCGCCGCCTCCGGATTCACCTAAAATGGTTATATCGTAAGGGTTGCCTCCAAAGTTCTCAATGTTTCTCCGAACCCACTCCAAGGCTTTTACAATATCGAGCATGCCGGCATTTGCCGATTGAGCATATTTTTCACCGCATGCCGATAAATCAAGAAATCCAAGGATATTCAACCGGTGATTCAGGGACACCACAACCACATCCCCTTTTTTAGCCAGAGCTTTCCCATATGTCATTGGATCATTGCTGCTGCCAACATGAAAACCTCCTCCGTGCAACCAGATCATTACCGGCCTCTTTCTGCCATCCGTTAATCCCTGCGTCCAGACATTCACACTGAACAGGTTTTTCTCATCCGTCACGGAATCTGCAATCCAGGCTACTATCTGTTTGGCGACGGGTCCGAATTCGTTGCATTCAAGAACTCCGTCCCAGGCCTCAGGTTCCTGTGGAGGCATGAACCTCTCAGCCCGGGCGTAGGGGATTCCCTTAAAAGAATATATTCCGTCCTCAATACTGCCGGAAACAGTACCTGAGGTGGTCTTAACAACCGGGTTCTGGTTTTCTTTTACCAGATCCCTGAACACTGATCCGAATATCAGGTAACTTGTATTGCCTGCAATGGTCCCCTCATTTTGTCCCCAGAGGAATGGCCAGTCGTCATAATTTTCAAAGTGGTCAGGCTTTCTGAATAGTACCCCCGGGGCAACATTGCCCGGAATGAAAGAGAAATCAGCCCTGTTGTTGCCGTAAAAGACTGCCTTCGGACGGGCGGCGCCCACTGCTGCAACGAATGAATAATTGTGATACGGATGGCAGCCAAAGAGCCAGTTGGTGGTCTTGAATGCGTGGTCAGCTTCAATAATATCAGGGAAATATTTACTGGCAAAGCAAACTGTAGTGCCGAAATTCAGCAGTTCTCCCCCGCCTGCCCAGTTGCCAAGGCCAATAGGGACCCCGTAAGGGTTATCCCTTTCAAGCTTCTCGATGTATTCCCTGTACTTTACAACATAGGGGCGGAGCTTCTCCCTGTAGGCTGCATCCATATAAGGTAAGGCATCCAGGGCTGTCAGGAGGCTGAAGCTGACAAAACGGTCAAGCGAAGGCCATATAATTTCCAGGAATTTTTCCCTGTACTGCTCGTCTCCTGTTGAGATGAACAACTCAAGATAGGAGCCAAGATTTGCCGGACCACCTCCCCATGTGCGGTTCTCCTGAGGCCTGTTGGCAATCAGTACCGTCGCCTCCTCAAGAAGTCTTTTTGACTGCCGGAGGGCTCTCTCCGAGAGGTCGTCGTTGTATCCCTTCAATGCCCGGCTTGCTGCGGCAAACATCGTCGCAGCCGACAGGTCCAGACCGGGATTGCGGCTTGTAAATGCCCACATGTCATCCCTGACTCCGCTCGAACGGCCGTCAGCGGCTATTTCATGCGGGCCCAGGTCAGGATTATAGGGCAGGCCGTCAGTGATTGAGGCTGCGTCACCCAGATGATGGTAATTGTCGAGAACAGCGTTCGAGAGCGTCTGCGCCATATGGCCGATAATCTCTGCCTGCGCCACCAGGTTCAGTGTCCCATGCTCTATGAACTGCAATATATCCGGTGTCCCGTCGGGGCGGTGAAGATCCACGTACCGCTGCTTCTGATCAACAAAAGTCTGATCGCGGAAGGGTTTGAAATACTCCCATGTTCTTACAAAATTCTGCACCACCATTATGTTCGATCCTGTCTCGATATCAAAATCGCCCGCATCGAAGAAGCCTCCGGTGTTCAATCCGGGAATCAGTTCCAGCGGCTTGAACCTGGTATCGGTTGTCGGGCCCTGCCAATGCAGGTCAAAGTGATCCGTGTTTGGCGGAGCCTGGAGATAGCCTTCCCTGAAAGGCTCACCATGCCACACCCTGTAAGCCTCGTTAACGAACATGTGATTCATGTGTATCGGGATCCATACATCGGATGTGGCATCGGTAATCCTGTCGTAAACGCCCTCCTCAATCAGGAAGTTATTAGTCCTGAATTTACCATACTGGATGTAGTATATACCAGGGGTTGTGACTGCAGAAAAATCGAATTTCACATAGTGGTACTTGAAATAGTCGCCCCAGGGGGCGATTTTACCACTGAATACTTTTACAGCACTTCCGTCTTCGCCAACCTTATATACGGATGCTTTTGCCTGCGGTTTGTCTTTCTTGTCGAGTTCAATGACCGATACTTTGGGCTGAGACGGAAGGTAGCCCACCTGCGAGAAGCCTATGTTTGGCTCTCTTATCCAGCCTTTAATTGCATTTGGCTCCACAGTCCAGGTCAGTACTTTGCCGGTTTTTCCTGCCGGAAGCAGGCTGCGTATGACGAACCAGCCGTTTTGAGCGAGCACACGACCGTCGAAAAGCATCAGGTCTGCATCAGGAGAGGTGATCTTTACCAGCCGTTCGGGATCATCCGGAGCGAGGATAAAAGTGCGGCCGGTTTCGAGTGGCAGGGGATCAATAAATCTGCCTGTTCCCCTGTCGTCAGAGGTAACATACCCCCTGAACTGTCTGGTTTTCTGGCTGTTGGGCTTCGTGACACTGTTACCTGCCACATACCGGGGAAAACGGTTGTAGCGCCCGTCAGACAGATAGGCCTTATTCCAGTATTGAGAGGGAAGAAACTCGAGATTGAACCCTGCACTACCGGCAAGCGATGCGGGAACAGGCTTATCAAGGTAAACAGAAATCTCAACACCCCTGCCCCGGGCGGTTACAACAACCCGTGAATCAAAATCGTAATCGTCATACCTCAATGCAACCTCAATTGTTTTTGATGAAGGGTCTACCTTCCGCGACGGCATTGCAGGCACAAGATCCCACTGTTCCGGGGTGGAGGAAAGTCTCACGGCACCACCCTGTACTGTCCTGACACCATGATGAATCAGTTCTATTCCGGCGTTCTTCTCATCGTTGAAACCTCCGGTAAACTGGTTACTGTAGACAAGGATATTGACGCCCTGTGTCTCAAAATACTCGAGATTATTGAGTTTCAGATCCTGACCGGATGCATAATTGAAGACTGCTGCCAGGAGCACAAAGAATGATGTGATTAATATTCTTTTCATATTATTAAATCATGATCAGACAAAGGTTTAAAAAAGGACTTCACTCGATATCGACCCAGCCAACCAGCACCAAGTATTAACACACTGATATTCATTAATCTAACAAAGAGCGTCAGTTTCTGTTGCGTCTCAAGCAAGCATGCGAATGTAACTAAATTTTATGTTTTGCAAAGTGCCGGCACCATTTTCCGGAACCAATTCAAGGATCTTTTGCTACCTTTCGTACCCCGGTATTAAATGTAAAACGTTGAAAGGTGAAGAGACTTCTGATAATATTTTTAATTCTCACATTATTCTCAAATCTTGCGGAGGGCAGGCCGTACTACTTCAGGCATTACACAAATGACAGCGGCCTTTCAAACAATACGGTGATGGCAGGCATTCAGGACCGGAGAGGCTTTATGTGGTTTGCCACAAAGGAAGGCCTTAACCGGTTTGACGGCTCTCAGTTCAGGATTTTCAGCCATAACCAGACAGCATCAAACAGCCTGCCGGACAACTTTATCCTGGCCTTATGCGAGGACAATGAGGGCTGGATCTGGATCGGGACAGCCAGGGGTATCTGTTATTACCTGCCAGACAATGACTACTTCGGCACGATTGAAGATGAGAACTTTCGTATCGACAGGGCTGTGGTAGACATAGCTGCCGACAACAACAATAATATCTGGCTTGCCACTTTTACCGGGACTTATAAGTACAACAAGCAAACCGGTCAACTGACTTATTATCCGGGAAGTGAATACTTCCTGCCACATAGATTCACACTGACAAATGCAGGAGATGTCTGGATATCCGCTGCTGACGGCAGTATTTATAATTACAATGCCAGAACCGATGACTTCACCGGCTTCAGAATCCTTGCTGACAGAGAGATCGGCTCAGTTACCCTTGGGGAGATCGTGGATGCCGGTAATTACGGATTTGTAGTTGCAACAAATACTGCAGGCCTCAGGCTGTTTGAACCCAACTCGGGTAAGGTAACCAGCCTGTTCCCGGAGGATGACCGGTTACGTAACGAAATAATAATAAACACTATACAGCTTTTTGAGAATAAAGACATCTGGATAGGATCAGAGTCAGGAATTCATATCTATAATCTTGAGACCGGGTTTGTAAAAGCCCTCCAGATGGTACCGACCGATCCTTTTTCCCTTTCAAATAATGCAATTCGTTTCCTCTACCGCGACAGGGAAGGAGGCCTCTGGGCGGGGACTTTTTATGGCGGGGTCAATTATCTTCCACAGGAAACGAAACCTTTCGAAAAATTCTATCCGACCGGATTACCCGGTTCACTTACCGGTAATGTGGTAAGGGAGATCAGGGCTGACTCATACGGCAATATCTGGTTAGGTACGGAAGATGCCGGGCTGATCAGACTCGATCCGAAAACCGGTATTTTCTCGTCTTACTACGGGAACAGCCCCTCACGGGTAAACAGCCGGAATACCCAGGGACTGCTGGTTGACAATGACGAGCTGTGGGTCGGGACGTATGACAACGGCATTTATGTACTGAATCTGAAAACAGGAAAAATCAGGCATCACTTTACTGTAAGGGATCCCGCTCTGGGTCTGAAAACGAACTCTTTCATAACTTTCCTGAAGACGGCTGACGGGACTGTCTACGCAGGTAGCTTCTCAGGATTGTACCGGTTCAGCAAGGAAACCTCATCCTTCAGCCTTCTTGATTCAGTGGCGCCTGGCGCTTTCATACATGCCCTTTATGAGGATACCAGGGGCACCATCTGGATCGGAACGTACGGAAGAGGTTTGTACAAATATGACACAGAATCACGGATCTGCGAACAGGTAACATATGACTCCGGTGAAGTCGGCAGTCTCAGTAATGATTATATTACCTCAATTTATGAGGACAGGGATCATAACATCTGGTTTACAACGGAAGGAAACGGCTTCAGCTGTATTGATGCAGCAACCGCCGCGATCACCCGGTTCATTCCGGGCAGGGACGTTGAGTTTGCAATTTACTGTGCCGTCGTTCAGGACAGTCATGGTCAGATATGGATAACTTCCACCAGGGGATTGCTGCGCTATGATCCTCAAACAGGTAAATTTACCGTATATACCAGGAACGAAGGCCTGTTGGGAAATGCCTTCAGTTATAATTCCGCCTATCAGGATAAGAATGGCAGGCTCTATTTTGGGATGGTAAACGGACTGCTGGCATTCAATCCTGCGGAGATAAAGGAAAGTACATATAGCCCTCCTGTCTATTTTACTGATTTACTTGTCAATGGCAAAGAGTATCAGGGTAACGCGCCCGGTTCTCCTGACTCAAAATCAATTCTTGTTACTGACAGGATCACATTGAAGCATAATCAGTCATCTCTGAGCATCGGTTTTGTGGCACCAAGTTTTACAAGCCCCGGTCTCACAAAATACAGGTACATGATGGAAGGTGCTGACCCTGACTGGGCAGAGATGTCAGGCGACCATAAAGTTAACTACGCAAATCTGGCTCCCGGAGATTACAGATTCAGGGTAATTTCATCAACCAACGGCAATATATGGAGCAATGCCGAAGCCAGTATGAGGATCAGGATATCTCCCCCATTGTGGCTCTCTTTGCCAGCTTACATTTTATACCTGATCACTGCTACCCTTATCAGCTACTATCTGATAATCACCTATCTGAAAAGAAAAGCTGTTGAAAATCAAAGAAAAATAGAGGCCATTGAGGCCGGGAAGGAAAGGGAAATACTCAATGCCAAGATCAATTTCTTTACCAATATTACCCATGAAGTCAGGACTCCATTGACGCTCATCAAGGGTCCCCTCGACAGAATTTTAAAGGCTGGTTCAAACAACCTGCATGATCATGAGGAGAATCTGCAGATCATCAGGAAGAATACAGACAGGCTTCTGAGCCTTACCAACCAGTTGCTTGATTTCAGGAAGACAGAGAAAGAAATGCTGAAACTAAATTTCATCAGAACTGACCTGTACGAACTTGTGGAATCAATATTTAACCTGTTCCTTCCATACAGTGAGGAAAAGAACATATCTGTGAGGTTGAATTCGCCGGTGAATCATTACGAGCTTGCCATTGACAGGGAAGCAACAATAAAGATTTTGAGCAATCTGCTCTCTAACGCGATAAAGTTTGCCGGATCCGGAGTCGACATCTTTCTTGAGCCAGGCTCAGAAAAGGATGCTGCCGTGAGAATACGGGTAACCAATGACGGCAACCTGATCCCCGGGGAGTTAGCCGAAAAGATCTTTGAACCTTTTTACCAGCTTGACTCCAACAAACCGGGTGAAAAGGGTACCGGTCTGGGATTGTCTCTCGCCCGCTCGATAGCTGAGCTTCACCAGGGAAGACTCTATCTTGACACTTCAGTAACCGATCGCAACTCGTTTGTTCTGGAGCTGCCGAAATTCCAGGAAGAGACGATCAGCATGGCAGAAATTACAGAAGGGGGCGCAAACCCGGCTGAAAACGAAGAATTTGAGGTGTTCAGCTCCTCTGCAGAAAACAGTCCGAACCTGCTCCTTGTGGAAGACGAGGTTGAGATGGGCAGATTCATTGCCAAAGAAATATCAGGTGAATACAATGTAATTCTGACCCATAACGGAGAAGAGGCACTTAATGCATTGAAGAAGTTTAACATCATAGTGGTTGTAAGTGATGTGATTATGCCGGTCATGAACGGATATGAACTATGCAGGCAGATCAAATCAACCATGGAATTCAGCCATATTCCCGTCATACTGCTTACAGCCTCTGTTCACGTCAATGCAAAGATTGAGGGCCTTGACTCCGGCGCTGATGCATATATTGAGAAGCCATTCGCCACTGAGCATTTAATGGCTCAGATACTTAATCTTATAAAAAACAGAAGGCGGGAACAGCAGAACTTCATCAATTCTCCGCTGGCACATTTCAGGTCGGTTGCCCTGAACAAGACTGATGAGGATTTCCTTAAAAAACTGAACTCCACCCTCCTTGATAATATTGCCGAAACTGATCTGAGTGTGGAGAAGATATCAGAGATAATGGGAATAAGCATCTCAACTCTTTACAGGAAGGTAAAGGCGCTCACTGACCTCAACTCAGTTGAATACATAAGGCTGACAAGGCTGAAGAAGGCAGCTGAACTGCTGGCCGAAGGCAATTTCAGAATAAATGAAATATCATACCTGGTGGGATTCTCTTCGCCTTCATATTTTGCAACCAGCTTCCAGAAGCAATTCGGAATTTCACCCTCCCAGTTTGCCAGGAAGATAAAATAAACAACATTTTACAGGACCATCCCGGTTATGGCATCCGCCAGTGCCATGTCCGTTTTTTGTTTTACACTTTCCTCAATTATGCTTTTTTAACTCTTTTAGGGTCAACTTTAAATTTTCAGTCAGCATTTGCATAAAAAATGAACCCGTTTCAGATTTTTTATTAGGAGTTTTACACCATTACGGGCTTTCAGTCCCAGATAAACCTGACTGATATTAATCAACTGAAGAACATAGTAAAAATGTTGTCTGAAAGCCTGCCTTCATATCTGATCCGGGAATTTACCAACCTAACAGGAGAATATAAAATGAAAAAAAAATTAGTCATTTGTCTGCTGATATGCATGTCAGCAGGCTCAGCCTGTTTTGCTCAGTCAGGGCAGGCATCGAACGTTTTCAATGCTGACACGGCTCACGTCTCGCCCTACAACCTATCCGGTGCAGCGTTTCCACGCATCGAAGCAGACTCAAGGGTTACGTTCCGCTTTTATGCTCCCGATGCACAGAAGGTGCAGGTATCCATTGTCAATGTTCCTTTCGACATGGTCAAAGGGGAAGACGGGTTCTGGACCTACACCAGTGAGCCGCAGGACAAGGGATTTCACAACTACTGGATGATAGTTGACGGGGCTGTGGTGGTTGATCCGGCTACGAATGCATTCATGGGTTATGGCCATATGTGCAACGGCTTTGAAATTCCTGATCCCGATGGCGGGTTCTATCAGCTGAAGGATGTGCCACACGGGAATGTTCTGATAAAGAATTACTATTCAAATGTGGCAGGGTCATGGCGCCATATCTTTGTTTATACTCCGCCCGAATATGATCAGAATATCAAAGCCCGATACCCTGTCCTTTATCTTCAGCATGGTGGCGGTGAGGATGAAAGGGTATGGATTGAGATGGGGCGCACCAACCTCATTCTCGATAATCTGATTGCAGAAGGAAAGATCAGTCCGTTTATTGTTGTCATGGAAACAAGCGCCGTGGGGCCTCAATTCCCTATGGGTCCTCGTCCTGTAACCGCACCTGCACCCCAGGCAGCGCGACCGGCAGGTCAGGCTCCCGGAGCACCCGCCGCAGCTCCACGGTTTCGGTTTTCATTTGACAAGTATGCCGAACTGATGGTAAATGACATGATTCCATGGGTTGACAAAAACTTCCGTACAATTCCTGACAGGGAGCACAGGGCTATGTCAGGATTATCGATGGGCGCTATGTGCACCAAGTCAGTCACCCTGGCGCATCCCGAAACATTTTCATACATCGGACTCTTCAGTGGTGGTTCTATAGCCCCGGACGAAATCATGGACAAGTCAAAGGTCAAACATGTGTTCATGAGCTACGGCAGCCGTGAAAGAGGTTCTGAAGGGGTGGCAGCAGCAGCAGACGCATTGAACAAGGCAGGAGTAAAAAGCACCTCATATGTCTCGCCTCTTACAGCACATGAATGGCAGTCATGGAGAAGAAGCCTTTATGAATTTGCACAGGTGCTTTTTAAAAACTGAAGATCCGGACTATCCGGAGATAAGCTGAAATAGCTTTTAAATATCATTGAAGTAAAAGGATGAACTACATATCTCTGTTACTGCTGTCAGCAGCTCTGACAGTCGGCAGTCTCAGCTCCGGCCAGGAGTTAAAGCAGGCCGGCGCTGAAGATTTTATACCCTCAACCCTGAACCAGCCCGGGAAACAGTATCCGCAGGTAAACTCCGAAGGCCGGGTCCGTGCAAGCATATCAGCACCACAGGCCATGAAGGTACAGCTGGACATCGGAGGTGTAAAGTATGACCTTAAAAAGGACGACAAAGGTGTCTGGACCGGTGATTCGGATCCCCAGGATGAGGGATTTCACTACTACCAGCTCGTCATTGACGGGGCACAGGTCCCCGACCCGGGAAGCATGTACTTCTACGGGGCCAGCCGCTGGGGCAGCGGGATAGAGATCCCGGCCTCAGACCAGGATTTTTATTCGATGAAAAAAGTACCGCACGGCCAGGTAAGGGAGCATTTATATTTCTCTGAGATTACCCAGGCATGGAGACGATGTTTTGTCTATTCTCCCCCTGATTATGAAAGTAATCTCCCGGCACGTTATCCTGTGCTCTACCTGCAGCACGGCATGGGTGAAGATGAGACGGGCTGGTCAGTTCAGGGAAGGGCCAATCTTATTCTTGATAACCTGATAGCTGAGAATAAGGCTGTACCGATGATTATTGTAATGGACAAAGGGTATGCATCAAAACCCGTAAAGGCTGCCTCACGAAATCCCGGAGGGCAACAGGGAGGGCCAGGCGGTATTTCAGCATTTGAAGAGGTTCTGATAAAGGAAATCATTCCGATGATTGACGCCACCTACCGGACCCTTTCTGACCGCAGCCACAGGGCTATGGCCGGCCTCTCAATGGGTGCCAATCAGACCATCCAGATCACAATAAACAACCTCGACCTGTTCTCATACATAGGCGGATTCAGCGGAACCTCCAATTACCCGAGTTCCGCGGAAATTGACCCCGTCAAATTTATGGACGGGAAGTTCAATGACGCAAAAGCACTGAATGAAAAGATAAACCTGTTCTGGCTTGGTCTCGGGACCAAAGAGCCTGATCCGTTCCCCGGTTCGGTAGGGGCTTTCCGCAAGATGCTCGAAAAGACCGGAGTAAAATATGTCTATTACGAGTCACCCGGCACGGCTCATGAATGGCTTACATGGAGAAGGAGCCTGTACCAGTTCGCACCCTTGCTCTTCAGGTAACAGGAGAAACTTTGTTTTTGCCGGAAAAATGCAAATCCATTTGGTAATGAAGAATTTAATAACAATCCTTGCTTTCCTCGCCGGGTTCACCTTCTCAGCAAATTCACAGGATATTGAGAAGCAGGCTCCGGCAGGATTTGACTCAGTGAGAGCCGGAATCCCCAATGGTAAGATTGATACCATTAAGTATTACTCAAAGACAGTCGGCACTACCCGAAAGGCTTTGATCTATACTCCTCCCTCCTACTCCAGGCGGAACAGGTACCCGGTTCTCTACCTGCTTCACGGTATCGGAGGTGATGAAAAGGAATGGCTCAACGGAGGTCAGCCACAGGTAATCCTCGACAACCTTTATGCAGACGGGAAGATTGAACCGATGATCGTGGTTATGCCAAATGGCCGGGCCATGAAGGATGATCGTGCGGGCGGAAACATTATGGCGCCTGACAAAGTGGAGGCCTTTGCCACATTCGAAAAGGATCTGCTTAATGATCTCATCCCCTTCATTGAGAAAAAGTATCCGGTGATCAGGGACCGTGAGCACCGTGCCATTGCAGGATTATCGATGGGTGGCGGACAGGCGCTGAACTTCGGCCTCGGCAATCCTGACAGGTTTGCATGGGTAGGTGGTTTCTCATCGGCGCCAAATACAAAACCGCCCGAACAGCTCGTACCCGATCCGGATAAGGCCAGGCAGGCGCTGAAGGTGCTGTGGATCTCATGCGGTGACAATGACGGTCTCATTTCTTTCAGCAAGAGAACACATGAATATCTTACAGCCAATGGTGTTCCGCATATATATTATATTGAACCCGGTGTACACGACTTCAAGGTCTGGAAAAACGGTCTCTATATGTTTTCACAGCTTCTTTTCAAACCGGTGGATGTATCGAAGTTCAATAAATACAGCCCGCTGGGCACACCGGCCCCGTCAAATGTAAGGGGTGCAAAGTATCCCCAGATAATGCCTGACGGCAGTGCGCTGTTCCGGCTAAAGGCTCCCGGTGCACAAAAAGTTCAGCTCGACCTGGCAAAGAAATATGACATGACCAGAAACGGTGATGGTACCTGGGAAATAAACACTGATTCACTGACCGAAGGATTCCATTACTATTCCCTCATCGTTGACGGTCTGACAGTGGCTGACCCTGCAAGTGAGACATTTTATGGCATGGGCCGCAATGCAAGCGGGATTGAGGTGCCATTCAGCGGTGACGGTTATTATGCTCCAAGGGATGTCCCTCACGGAGAAATAGCAATAAAGAGATATTATTCCACTGTATTCAACACCTGGCGCCAGTTCTACATTTACAAGCCCGCCGGCTATGATCAGAACACTGACAATAAATATCCTGTACTCTACATCCTCCATGGCGGTGGCGAAGATGAGAGAGGATGGGCAATACAGGGCAAGACGGACCTTATTCTTGACAACCTAATTGCCGCTGACAAGGCAAAGCCGATGCTGATCGTGATGCCTGACGGAAATGTAACCGGGCAAATGGGCTTCGGAGAAATGACTCTCAGAATGTTTGAAAGAGAGCTGACCCAGTGCATCATCCCGTTTGTGGAAAATAATTACCGTGCTGAGACAGCCCCGGGCAACCGTGCCCTGGCAGGACTGTCAATGGGGGGATTGCAGACCCTTTTTGTCGGGATCAACAATGCTGAAATGTTTCCATATCTGGGTGTATTCAGTTCCGGATGGATGGTACCTTCCCATAATGACCTGGCCGCCAAGCAGTATGAATTTATCAAAACCAATCCGGAAAAGATTGGTAATCTCAGGCTGTTCTGGATAGCCATGGGTGGAAAAGAGGATATTGCCTGGAACAACTGCCAGGTTATGATGAAAAATCTGGATGAACTGAATGTGAAATACACCTACAGTGAATATCCCGGCGGTCATGCATGGCCTGTCTGGAGGAATAACCTCTACAACTTTGCCCAACTTCTATTCAGGTAGAATCATGTCAGACTGATAATGGCTCCTATGGTGAAAAAATATGCTTCTTTTACTTTGCTGATAAGCTTTTTGCTGATTTTCATCGAGAGCCAGGCACAGGACAGGCTGTATCCGAATGAATTCCCCTTAGACGATGTCGTCCTTCTTGACGGACCGTTCAAACATGCCAGGGATCTTAACCTGCAGACACTCTTAAAGTACGATGTTGACAGGCTGCTGGCCCCGTTCCGGAAGGAAGCCGGACTACCGCTGAAAGCTGAGCTCTTCCCGAACTGGGCGGGGCTGGATGGACATGTCGGCGGTCACTACCTGACAGCAATGGCCATGAATTATGCTGCAACCGGCAATGCCGAATGCAAGAGGCGCATGGAGTACATGATTTCTGAAATCAGGGCATGCCAGGAGGCAAACGGGAAAAATCATCCCGACTGGGGAATCGGATATGTGGGCGGTGTCCCTGACAGCAAAACGATCTGGAGTACACTGCAGAAAGGCGATTTCTCAGTCTATCGCTCCAAATGGGTTCCGTGGTATAATGTTCATAAACTCTTTGCCGGGCTGAGGGATGCATGGTCATATACAGGCAACGAGGAAGCCAGGGAGATCTTCCTGAGGTTATGCGACTGGGCAATAAACATAACCTCAGCCCTTTCCGATGAACAGATGGAATCAATGCTTGATATGGAACATGGCGGGATGAACGAAACTCTGGCCGATGCTTTCCGGATGACAGGAGATGAAAAATATCTGGCTGCGGCTAAGAGATTCTCGCACAGGAAGCTTCTTGACCCGATGTCGGCAGGTATCGACAGTCTTGATAACAGGCATGCAAATACCCAGATTCCGAAGGCAGTGGGGTTCCAGAGGATAGCCGAGCTCTCGGGTGATAGAAAATATGCAGAGGCAGGGAGCTTCTTCTGGGAAACCGTGACCGGCAACCGCTCCCTGGCATTCGGAGGTAACAGCAGGAGGGAACACTTCCCGTCAGAAGCTGCCTGTATGGATTACATCGAAGATATCGAAGGCCCGGAGTCATGCAACTCCTACAACATGCTCAAACTGACTGAGCACCTCTTCAGGAATGAGCATCTCGCCAGATATGCTGACTATTATGAGAGGACTCTTTATAACCATATTTTATCGACCCAGCATCCGGAACATGGCGGATACGTTTATTTCACTCCTGCCCGTCCGCGGCACTACAGGGTGTATTCTGCGCCAAACCAGGCAATGTGGTGTTGTGTCGGGAGCGGGATGGAAAACCATGGAAAGTATAACCAGTTCATCTACACCCATAATGAAGATTCACTTTTCCTGAACCTGTTCATATCATCGGAGCTTGACTGGAAAGAAAAGGGAATCATGATCAGGCAGGAAACACGATTCCCGTATGAAGAACAAACAACTCTGAGGGTTAAAAAGGGATCCGGAAAGTTTAAATTGATGATCCGTTATCCGGGATGGGTGAAGGAGGGTGAAATGAAGATTCTGGTAAACGGGAAATCCATTCCTGTCGGTTCAGGTCCCTCCTCCTATGTAGCCCTTGATCGCAAATGGAAAAGAGGTGACAGGATACAGATAATTCTTCCGATGCATACAAGAACTGAACAGCTTGTCAATGTTCCGGATTATGTCGCCTTCATGCATGGGCCTGTAATGCTGGCTGCAAAAACAGGGAACGAAGACCTTAAGGGGCTTGTAGCTGATGACAGCAGGTGGGGACATATCCCCTCGGGGAAGAAGCTGCCTGTTGAGGAGGCTCCGATACTGATTGGCAATGATATTTCTTCGATCACAGGAAAACTGGCACCGGTGAAGGATCAGCCATTGTCGTTTACGTTGTCCGGCATCAGAATGTTAAATCCTGTAAATGCAGTACTTGAGCCATTCGCCGGTATCCATGATTCAAGGTACGTCATGTACTGGAAGGTTTTACCTGACGAAGAACCGGCAACAATGCAGGCCACGGTGGGAACCACCGGTAAGACGGATTCTCCTAGGCCGGAAGGACCTTGTGATATTTACACCGCTGCCGGATTCCCCTGCGTGACAGCCCACAGTACCACGCGTGCACTTTACTCCTCATACAATGGTCCGCTGTACCAGGTGATGCGCCAGTCAGACGGCAAGACACTGGACATAGGTTTGCTGGCGACCGGAAAGGGTGATCAGGGCGGCTATGCTGACGCGGCTGCTCAGGACGATTTTTGTGCCGGCACACTCTGCCGGATTACTACTGTCTACGATCAGTCGGGCAATGGCAACCACCTGTACCAGGCGCCTCCCGGATTGTTCAGGGGACCTGACAAAGGCGGATACAACACTTTGCCGATTGCAGATATGGCTCCAATAACAATCAATGGGAACAAAGCCTACGGTGTCTATATCATTCCGGGAATGGGCCTGCGCAACAATAATGCCACCGGCCTTGCAATTGATGATGAACCCGAGGGCATCTACATGGTATTTGACGGTACGCACTTCGACAGCGGATGCTGTTTCAACTACGGCAATACATCGACCAACAGCCGTGCTGTAGGAAGAGGAACCATGGAGACTGTTTACTTCGGCACAGCCACCGCATGGGGTAGCGGCGAAGGCACGGGCCCCTGGATCATGTCAGATATGGAAGCCGGACTGTTTTCCGGGTATGATGCAAAACTTAACATTGCCAATCCGACAATCGACTCCTGGCGTTTCGTGACCGGAGTGGTCAACGGCGGAGGCGGAAACCAGTGGGACCTCAGGGGAGGCAACGCCCGGCAAGAAAGCCTGGCAACATTCTACAGCGGATCCCGGCCCGGCTCACTTGAGAACAATAATTACTACCCGATGCACAGGAAGGGTGCAGTACAGCTGGGTAACGGCGGAGACAACGGCAACGGCTCCGCGGGTACTTTCTATGAAGGGGTTATGACCAGGGGTTACCCGACTGATGATGCCATCAACGCAGTACAGGCAAACATTGCCAGTGCCAGGTATGATGTGCCACTCCTGAGCCTGTCGCGAATCACGACATTCACCCCGGCCTCCTCACAGGAGGTGACCCTGACATTTACCAACACAACAGGTACGTCAGCAAGAGATGTTAAACTGAGTATTTCATTCCCGGACGGATGGAAAGCAAGTGTCTCAGGGACCGGAGAGCCATCAAAGAGTATAAGTGAACCTCTCATGCCCGGCGATAGCGTAAAGGCTGTATTTACAGTCACCTCTTCCGTCACCGCCGGCGGAGGTTACCTTACCGGAAGGGCTGAGTGGAAGAATCAGGTTCGGGGCCCGATCCGGTCAGAAATCACCTCCCGGAGATTGAGAAACGCTTCACCTGTTAAAATCAACGAGGTACGTCTTGAAACCGGTAGCAATCCCTCAAATCAGTTTATCGAGCTTTACAATGCCTCTGATGCGGATGTCGACATCTCGGGATGGTCACTTATAAATACCCGCAGCATGTGGGCACCGGTCAGACTGGCAACTATCCCTGCAGGTACGAAAATTAAACCTCACGGATTCTACCTGCTGGGCCTCTCCGTATCAGGACTGGCTGCCCCTGCAAACCGTGGCGGGAATGTTATAAACGTACTGAGTACTGACGGATTCGGAACCGGGCAGACAATCAGAATTGAAGGAGAGTCTCATACTGTCGCCACTGTCGGAACAGCAGCCTCGCCAATGGCAATAGTATTTGTCCCCGTACCTACAGGGCCCTGGCTCACCATACCTGCCGGATCGACAAATCTGCCAGTCACTGACACGGAGGGATTTAAGGTTGGCGAGAAGATCGGGATAGACATCGGGGGCAATTATGAGACAGCAACGGTAACTGCCGTCGGCAAGGCAGCCACCCTGACCAACCTTGCCGGAGAAGCAAAAGCCGGTGACACGGTTATCAGGGTAGTGGCCAACTCCGGTATGACGGTTGGTGACGCACTTACTGTGGGTACCGGAGGACGAAAGGAGCTCGTTGAAGTTAAGCGGCTTATCACTATATCTGCCGCTCCTGCCAGGGGCATATCAGTCCCGTTCAGGCCATCAGGCACCAATCCCGGTGAGGTTGAGCTGACTACCCCTCTCAGGTTTGATCATATGACTGATGAAGACGTAACTGACACCGGGACCGGAATCTCATTTGAACCTGCCACACGGTTCGATCACAGAAGCGGTGATGCAGTGCAGGCACTTGGTAGCGGTATAACCCTTGAAAGTGCACTTGAGAAAAATCACGAAGCGGGCGCCCCGGTAAATAATCCTCTTATCGCATCAGCGGGTTATCAGGGACCTGTTAAGCCAGATCAGCTGTACGGAATGCCTCTTTCGCCGGCATCAGGGTCAATAGCCCTGATGGATGGAAGCGGAAACCTTGTTGTCGACGCAATGGTCTATGGATCACAGCAGAGCAACTCCAGCGCAAACGGCACAATACCAAGTCCTGAATTGGCAACTCTCGAGGGTGACCAGAGCCAGGGCGGTTGCATGGTAGTTGTTCCGGGTTCAGGATTTTCCGGTCAGGGTATGGCACTTCGGTCAACATCAATGGTCAATCGTAGCTTGGGCCGTTTCCCTGACGGAAATGATACTGACAGCAATTGTGATGATTTCCTTCTTCAGGATGAAGCCACCCTTCTGCTACCTGCAACAGCCGGATCAAATAATATTAAAGTAGGCAGTGTCACAGACCTTAAGGCCGGACAGAGGGTATTCATCGGTTCAGGGTCCGATATCGAAAGTATGGTTATTGAGGCAATAGGGACATCCGGCGGCACAACAGTCATTTCTGATGTGAATGCAGGGGCTACGGCTATTCCTGTTGCGGGTATTGAAGGGTTCAGCGAAGGCCAGACAATAACTGTAGGAAGCGGAACAAATATCGAAACAGCTGTCGTAGCATCCGTAACTTCTGCACGTGGACGCCCCGGAGTTCAAGGTGCCGTTCCGGCTCAATCGGTTACGGTCACTTCCCCCCTGACAAAATCGCACGTTGCAGGTGCACTGGTAACAGGAAGCGGTATTACACTGGCTTCTCCTCTTAAATTGAACCATGACAGAGGTTCACAGGTGGCAAGTAACGTACCCACTCCGGGGAAAACCAATCAGTATGCCAGGGAACAATGATAAACTATAAGGTATTTCAATTTCACGCTGGTAAAGCTCAATGCCGGACGACAGGTATCAAGGTTGGTGGCAGAATAGCGCGGGACTGCAATTGATAAAATTATGATTTGCGGAATATTAACAATAAAAACTGATAATGTAAATGAACATTAACCTTAAAAGACTGATCGTTTTGCAGGGCATGGTTGCACTTGTTTTCCTTTTCTCCATGTGCTCAGAAAGAGGAAAAGAACAGGGGAATGACACGACAGTAGTAATTAAAATTGATCCCTCGCAAACCGGACCTGTGATAAACAGGAACATTTTCGGACAGTTTGCCGAACACCTGGGTTTTGGCATCTATGGAGGCATTTGGGTAGGGCCTGAATCGGATATCCCGAATACAAGAGGGATAAGGAATGATGTGGTTGAAGCCTTGAAAGCCCTTAAGGTACCAAATGTCCGATGGCCGGGTGGCTGTTATGCAGACAAATACCACTGGAGAGATGGAATAGGAACCCCGGAGGAGCGGAGAGCAAGGATTAACGTCAGCTGGGGAGGAGCCCCTGAACCTAATACTTTTGGAACCCACGAGTTCTTTGATTTCATTGAACAGATAGGTTCGGAGGCTTTTATTTCAGCCAATGTAGGTTCGGGAACCGTGAAGGAATCAGCCGACTGGCTTGAATACCTTACGGCTAGCGGCTCAGCGCTTGCAGCGGAGAGAGCCCGGAACGGTCATCCTGAACCTTACAATGTTGCTTTCTGGGGAGTGGGAAACGAAGTGTGGGGTTGCGGAGGTCCTTTTACACCGGAAGAGTATATAACTGAACTTAAAAAATTCGCAACCTTTTCAACTAACTATAACACAGATGTAAATACACAATATGTGGCTGTGGGTCCCGACTCTTATGATCAGTACAGTTTTGGTTATGCGGAACCGATCATGAAAGCCTGGGCAAATAAAACCTGGACATGGAATATCCATGGACTCTCGCTTCATAATTATACACGTGGTGGCTGGCCTCCGGTTATTAAGGCAACCGGGTTTGATGAGTTGCAGTACGCGTCAGTATTGGAAGAAACACTCAGGATGGACAAGTTTGTTACAGAGAACAGGGCACTCATGGACAAGTACGATCCGGAATCAAAAGTGTCCATTCTCGTTGATGAATGGGGTACCTGGTATGCCCCTTCCGAAGGTACGAATCCCAACTTCCTGCAGCAGCAGAATTCACAGCGTGATGCCATTGTGGCAGCATTGAATTTCAATATTTTCGCCCGGCATGCCGAACGGGTGCATGGCGCCAACATTGCCCAGATGATAAATGTTTTGCAGGCAATGATCTTTACTGATGGGAATAAGATGGTTCTGACACCCACGTATCATGCCTTCCGTATGTACGTTCCATTTCAGGATGCAGTGAGGCTTCCTGTCAATTTTAATGCAGGCAGTTACCAGGTGGAAGGCATTGACCTTCCGCGGCTCGATGCAATTGCTGCAAAAGGGAAAGATGGAAACATTTACGTGGCAATCACCAATATCGATCCGAATAACCCTGCTTCGATAGAATTACCCCTGGATGGCTATTCAATCGTCAGTGTGAAAGGGGAAACGCTCTATACCTCCTCAATCGATGCTGTTAACACATTTGAAAGTCCGGAGAACGTTTCACCAAAAGAGATCGATGCAGATGTAACAGGGAGCAAAGTGTCCGTAACCGTGCATCCGCAATCATTAACGGTACTGTCAATTGCTGTAAAATAAAGTATTTTGATTTCTATTTCAAATAATCATCATATCAGGTCAATGGACATAACATGAGAAAGAAAAGCAGTTTTGTAGTTATTCTGGCTCTGGCACTTGCTCTGCCGGTCACACTAATGATGGTGATAACTGTAGCAGGTACTGGGTGCAATGTTTCTTCTGCCAGACCGGAAGGTCCGTGTGATATCTATGCTGCAGGAGGTGCTCCGTGCGTTGCCGCTCACAGCAGCACCCGTGCTCTGTATGCAAAGTACAACGGTCCGCTGTACCAGGTTATGCGCCAGTCTGACGGCAGGACGCTTGACATAGGTGTGGTGCGCGGTGGCAAGGGTGATCCGGGAGGTTATGCTAATGCAGCAGCTCAGGATAAATTCTGCGCCAATACATATTGCTGGATTACAATCCTCTATGACCAGTCAGGCAAGGGGAACCACCTGACCCAGGCACCAAGGGGCGGTTTCAGCGGTCCCGCCATGGGCGGATTTAATAATCTTCCGATAGCCGATATGGCGCCGGTCACGGTCATGGGTCACAAGGTATACGGCATCTTCATTGAACCGGGTATGGGCCTCCGCGACGATGACCCGGTTGGCACTGCGGTAGACGACCAGGCAGAGGGTCAGTACTGGGTTATCAACGGACTTCACTACAACTCAGGCTGCTGCTTTGACTATGGCAATGCCGAAACAGACAGTCGCGATGACGGCGACGGTACAATGGAAACCACCTACTACGGCAACGCCACTGCCTGGTATACCGGACAGGGCACTGGTCCATGGATCATGACAGACCAGGAGAACAACCTGGTGGGTTGTGTCAATCCGTCTCCGGACGATAAATACTGCCCGGATCTTCCCAGTATAACATGGCGGTTCGTTACAGCCACGGCAGATGGCGAACCTCACCACTGGAGAGCAATGGGAGGAGACGCTCAGCAGGGAGAACTTAAAACGATGTTTGACGGACCACGTATAATTAATGACCGCAGCAGCTATGATCCGATGCGCAAGCAGGGAGCTATTCTGCTCGGCAACGGCGGCGACAACAGCGTCGGTTCACAGGGTACCTTCTATGAGGGTGCAATGACAGCCCCGGGTACATTTCCGACAAATGAGACCAATCAAAAGATCCAGGCCAACATCGTGGCAGCTAAGTATGACGTTCAGCGTCTGAGTATTGCACCTGCTGATCAGATTGATACACCTCCGGGACTGCAGACATTTGCACCGGGGTCAACACGGAAGACCACTGTTTCATTTACAAACACTACAGGAGCCCCTGTGAGTAACCTCAATCTCAGCATCATAGCGCCAAAAGGCTGGAAAACTGTGCTTACAGATTCTGAAGAATCCTCAATGACCTTCACAAATACAATTGCCCCGGGTGAACGCGTGAGCGCAACCTTCGAAGTCACTTCCGCATCAGAAATATACAATGGCGATCTTACAGGCCAGGCTTCATGGATGGCACAGGGAAACAGCAAATCCCGGTCTGAAACAGCCGTTGAAAAGGTACGTAACGTCAGTCCGGTTAAAATTAATGAGTTCAGAGTAAGCGACGGCTCACCTGAAAACTCCACCAACTCATTTATCGAGCTTTACAATGCAAGTGACACAGAGACCGATATCTCAGGCTGGACTCTTACACATCATCAGACAATGATGCCGGCCTTTTCATCAGTTAAGATTCCGGCCGCGACAAAACTTGCCCCGAAAGGCTTTTACCTGCTGGGCCTTTCAACATCAGGCCTGGCGGTTCCCGCGAATAAGGGAGAGAACGTACTCTATGTCAGGAGTGCAGCAGGGATGTCGGCCGGTGATATTGTCAGGATTGGAACCGGTACGGCAGAGGAGACCCGCACGATTGCGAGTGTGACAATTCCGCCGGCACCCCAGGCTCCGGCAAACCCATTCGGTTTCGGACGCCGTGGCCCTGCAGGTCAGACAACTGTATGGCAGCCTCTTCCTGATGGTCCTGTGATCACAATCCCTGCCGGATCGACCAACATACCTGTGACAGGTGTTGACGGTTTTGAGGTCGGTCAGAAGATGGCTATAGGTTACGGGGCAACATACCCGGCAGTTGCCATGGCTGTTGAAAAATACGAGGTGGTTACAATAACCGCCGTGGGCAAGCCCGGCACCCAGGCATGGCTTTCAATGGATGCCCGGGCCGGAGATAAAAATATCAAGGTATCATCAGTAGAAAACATCTCCGTTGGAGATAAGATAAGGCTGGATATCGAAAGTGAGGGACACGGGATTGAAACTGTAACTGTAACCCGTGTCGGCACACAATCGTCGCGCAGCACATTCAACGGGCCTCTGACGGATAAAGATGATCCCGGAACAGGACTCGACCTGGCTGAGCCGCTGAAATTCAATCATGCATCAAACATGCCCTTCAGTGTCAGGGGCACGGGTATCAGCTTTGAACCGGCTACAGCCGCTGCTCACTCAAGCAACGAGCCTGTTCTGGCTCTCAGGCATATCATCACCCTTGATCAGCCGCTGGCTTACAACCACGAAACTGATGATGTGGTATCAGATGAAAAAGTAACCAGCTCTGGCTACCAGGGAGCAAGGAAGCCGGATCAGTGGTTCGGAGGACCTGCACTGTCAGCCAGCGCAGGAAATATGGTGCTGCGTGACGCTGCCAATATTGTTGTTGACGCTCTCAATTACGGCGGACTGGTTGATCCGTGGGCCGCCGAAGGGTACCAGGCCGCTTCCGGAGCCAATGAGAGCGGATGCTTCGTTCCATCACCTTCTGCCATAAGAGGTTTCTGGATGGGACCTGCAATGACAATGACGCAACCCAACCGGAGCGCAGGCCGATATCCCGACGGCACTGACATGGACAGCAATTGCCGTGATTTCATGATTCAGAATACTGTTTCACTTGCTGCCAGGGCAGCGTCCGGTTCGGAGAATATCAAAGTCACAAGTGTTGCCGGCTTCAGCAATGATCAGAGTATAATTATCGGCTCAGGCGCTGCCAGCGAGACTGCTGTTATAGCAACTGTTGGTACCTCGGGAGCTACAACAACAGAAGCTGCCACTGCAGCAGGAAGAAATATAATCCGCGTTGGGACAGTTGCAGGCTTCAGTGCCGGCCAGACAATTACAATTGACGATGGCAGCAGAAACGAAACAGCAGTAATTGCTGCCGTTGGAGCCGCACGGCGCCGTTTTGGCCCCCAGGCAACCACACAGACAGACTCCATCACGGTCTCCGCACCTCTGAGATATGCTCATGCAAGGGGGGTACAGGTCTCCGGCAGCGGCATTACTCTCGTAAAGCCATTGAAAATGGACCATGACAATGGCGGTCAGATAGCCAGCAACCTCCCCACACCGGGTGAGCCTAACCAGTATGTCCGGAAACCTTAGTGGAGAAAGTACGACATCCCTGGCCCTGGTGGCGTTGGATCCTTGCCGGATTGAATACGCTGGCACTTGCATTGACAATAATCATGAGCTGGCATTATCTCGCCGGCGGATCGGTGGCTGGCTGCGGTGGCGGGAGCCCGTGTGAAAAGGTGCTCGGTAGCCGGTGGTCGGAGATTGCAGATATATTGCCTGTCAGTGGTCTGGCTTTGGGGGTTTATCTTTCAATGCTGGTTGCAGGTTTTTTTACCGGACCGGCATCAGAACTGCCGGTACGGCGAATGGCCTGGGGCGCTATGCTTATCATGGCCGGCGCTGTTGCGGGAAGTGCAGTATGGTTCACTGTCATACAGAAATGGATCATCGGAGCTTTCTGCCCTTACTGCCTGGCTGCACATTTAACCGGTATGCTGCTTTCTGTTCTCATTATCTGGCGGTCATTGAAGGTTGCGGATCACGGAGGTCTCAAAAATGATACTCCGGCCTCCGGAAAGCGTCTGTTCCGGCCAGTACATGTGACAGGACTGGTCCTGGCCGGGATGTTTGCAGCCGGTCTTCTCGCGATGACCCAGGTCATTTCAGCTCCGTCAGCTGCCTACACCGATACTGTGTCACAGGATAACCTGCCTGAAGTTGATTATAATGCCGTCCCAATGACCGGATCTCCTGATGCTCCCTACATTGTCTCACTGCTCTTTGATTATCAGTGCACCCATTGTCAGCAGTTGCATTTCATGCTTGATGAGGCAATCCGGATTTACAGCGGCAGGCTGGCCTTTATGCTCTGCCCCACTCCACTGGATCCGGGATGCAATTCCTTTATACCTCCCGGGAGGGATGAATACAGGAATTCATGCGAGCTTGCAAAGATCAGTCTTGCAGTATGGAGAGGAAGGCGTGAGGCGTTTCCTGAATTTGAAAACTGGATGTTCACATTTGAGACCGGTGACAGGTGGTATCCCAGAAGCCCGGAAGCTGCCAGGGCAAAAGCAATCGAACTGCTCGGCCCGGAGGGATTCGATGCTGCCTGGTCGGATCCCTGGATAGAAGAGTATCTGAGGACCTCAATCGGTATCTTCGGCAAGACCTTACAGAGCGGCAGGGGCGGCATTCCGAAGCTGATCTACGGGTCACGATGGGTAATACCCGAATCATTCAGCGCCGGCGACCTCGTCATGATCCTCAGGAAGAGCCTCATGGTTCCTGAACCCTAAAACAGCGAGACAGAATGGCAAATCTGATAATAATGAAGCAACATTATAAAGAGAAACTTAACCACGGAACAGGACCTTGACAAAAATACCTGAATGTATTATGAAACACCTGAATCTGTTCATGTCAATCGTTGCAGTTTCCGCGACAATCGGGATGACTTCGTGTAATGCGAAGAGACAAGCCTATCTGCCTGACCTCGAATCGCTGAAGAAAGTCAATCCTGCTCCCGAGTGGTTTAAGGATGCCAAATTCGGAATCTATTTTCACTGGGGAGTCTACTCTGTACCTGCCTATGCAAACGAATGGTATCCCCGCAACATGTACATGGAAAGATCTAGGGAGAATGCGCATCATAAAGAGGTTTATGGTGCACCTGCCGACTGGCCTTACCACAATTTCATCACCGGGGCAAATGACCTGAAGGGTAATTATGTACAGTTTAAACCCAGGCTCAAATCTGAGGGAGGTGCTTTCGACCCTGATGAATGGGCTCAGCTTTTCGCTGATGCCGGAGCGAAATATGCCGGACCGGTTGCAGAGCATCATGACGGCTTCTCCATGTGGGCAAGTAAGGTCAATCCGTGGAATGCAAAGGATATGGGTCCTCAACTTGACCTTGCAGGCCTGTTGACTGATGCAATAAGAAAGCAGAACCTGAAAGTGATAATGTCGATGCATCACGCCTTCAACATTACCGGCTTTTATGATGCGGTGCCACAGAGAGACGACCCCGTCCTGCAAATTCTTTACGGACAGCAGGGTACAGAAAAGAACGTAGCTCTGTGGTCAGCAAAGCTTAAAGAGATAATTGATGTATACAAGCCTGACATTATCTGGCAGGATTTCAACCTTCATAAAATTCCGGAGAATGCGCTCCTCGGGTTCCTGGCATATTATTATAACAAGGCCTCGGAATGGAATAAGGAGGTGGTTGCAACATATAAGGACGGTCTCAATACTGAATGTGCAGTCCTGGACTTCGAACGTGGCGGTCCTGCTGACATTACTGAAAAATACTGGCTTACCGATGATGCAATCAGTTCTTCCAGCTGGTGTTATACTGAAGGAATCGGGTATTACTCCCCAAAACAGGTGCTTCACGGTTTTCTCGACAGGATAAGCAAAAACGGCAACCTCCTCTTAAACATCTCCCCGATGGCTGACGGTACGATACCGCAGGAACAAAAAGATATTTTACTGGCCATGGGTGCCTGGCTCAAAAAATACGGCGAGGCTGTCTATGCCACCCGAACCTGGGAAAAATACGGAGAGGGACCGACCCTGATGGGAGCCGGGCAAGGTGTATTCACAGAACCGGCAGAGGGCACAGCAATGGATATCAGATACACACAATCAAAGGATAACAAAACTCTGTATGCAATCATGCTGGGCTGGGACAAGGGCCAGAAAGGGATAACCCTTACTTCGCTGGCCCCAAATAATGTTGATCTCAGGACCCTGAAATCCGTCACACTTATTAATGCAGAAGCAGGAAAATATCTTCCCCTTAAATACAGCCAGAATCCGGAAGGGCTGACGATCAGCCTGCCTGACAGGTCTTTTGAAGAAATGGCATACGTGATCAGACTCACCTTCAGAAGAAAAATGGAAACAACCCGCCAGTGAACCTGAAGACCTGACAGAAACAAGAAATGAGAAGAATATGAGAAGAACCGTAATCATTGTCCTGAATCTGGTACTTGCCTCCTCCTTATCAGCACAACAGTACCCGTTTCAGAACCCCGCCCTGAATTCCGAGGAGCGGGCAAAAGATCTTATAAGCCGGCTGACCATTGAAGAGAAGGCCCTTCTGATGTGTGACAAGTCAGAGGCCATACCGCGCCTGGGCATTAAGACATTCAACTGGTGGAGCGAGGCATTGCATGGCCTGGCCAACAATGACAGCGTAACTGTTTTTCCCCAGCCCGTCGGCATGGCTGCCTCATTTGACGATGAGCTTGTATACAGAATCTTCAGCGCAGTGTCGGATGAGACACGTGCCAAATACAACCAGGCAATTCAGAGAGGGCAGGAGAACAGACGTTTCCTCAGCCTTTCCGTCTGGACGCCAAACATCAATATCTTCCGTGATCCGCGGTGGGGCCGTGACCCCGGGAAAATACGAGATTCTTTACGGGAACAGTTCATATGAGAAGGATCTGAAGGCTGTAAACATACTGATCAGGTGATATTAAAGTGAATCGTTTATAAACTCAAATACTGAAAAAATCATGAAAAAAATTGCACTCTTTTTGTTCGCTATGATGATCTGCGGCATTGCATCTGCCCAGTTTGCCGGGGGTATGCGCGGCCAGCAGCAGGAACCCCTTCCTGACGGTTACAAACCTTCATCAACCAATACTTTTCTTGCCCAGTACCCGGCTGTAAATGCTCAGACACGCCAGGCAATCTTCAAAGTGGTGGCACCCCATGCCGACAATGTGGCTCTTGATCTTGCCGGGAAAAAATACAGCATGACGAAGGATGAAAAAGGAGTATGGACAGTTATCTCTGACCCTCAGGTTGTAGGCTTCCATTACTATGCCATCCTTATCGACAGCGTTCCGGTAATGGACAGGAACACTGACTCGTTTTTCGGCAGCAACTGGGAATCATCAGGGATAGAGATACCCGAAGGTCCCGAAGGTGATTACTACAGGTTCAACAAAAGCATTCCTCACGGACAGGTCCGCTCACTGTACTACTGGTCGGAGATAAACGGGATGGAGCGTCACTGCAATGTTTACGTGCCTGCTGAATACGAAAGCAATACTGACAAGAAATATCCGGTAATGTACCTGCTCCATGGCTGGGGCGAGGATGAAAACGGCTGGTCAAACCAGGGACACATGGCCAATATAATGGATGGCCTGATCAATGCCGGCAAAGCTGTTCCAATGATAGTAGTTATGGACTGCGGAGATATTAAAACCAACTCAGATGTACGCAAAGCCTCAACGAACGATGTGACGCAGATATATATCAATGACCTGATGCCATTCATCGAAAAAACTTTCCGCACAAAGAATGACAGGCAGAACCGCGCAATGGCCGGTCTGTCAAGAGGCGGGTTCCAGACCACCCAAACTGTTTTTGCCAACCTGGATAAATTCGCATGGATGGGCACATTCAGCGGTTTCTTTTCACGTCCCGGCCAGGACGTTACAGAGACTTTCAATGGCGTTTTCAAGGATCCCGCAGCCTTTGACAAACAGATGAATCTCCTGTTCATAAGTACCGGCACCGAAGAACGCACGCCGAAAGAAGCAGTTGACGCCCTTAAGGCACATGGAATTAAGAACATCGTTTATCACGAATCACAGGGCACAGCCCACGAATGGCTTACCTGGCGCCGTGCACTGAATGAATTTGCTCCCAGATTATTCAAATAACGGGAAATTTTTCACTAGCTTTCGCGGTAGCGCTAATTCTCAAAATAAAATATGAAAACAAAACTATTGTTTCTGGTTATTGTCACTCTCTTCCTGTCAGGTGCCAGGGTCGTTGCACAGGATCCGGATTTCCACATATACCTGTGCTTCGGCCAGTCAAACATGGAAGGAGCTGCCAGGATTGAGCCTCAGGACACCACAGTGGACGGAAGGTTCATGGTTATGGAAACCATTGACTGCCCGAACCTCGGAAGAGTCAAGGGAGGCTGGTATCCGGCCATCCCGCCCCTTACCAGGTGCAGGACCGGATTGTCACCTGCCGATTATTTCGGCAGGACAATGGTTGAAAACCTCCCGAAGAATATCAGGGTCGGAGTCATCAATGTTTCCATCGGGGGCTGCAAAATACAGCTGTTTGACAAGGAGACCTACAAGGAATATGTCTCAACTGCACCACGATGGATGGTCCCGATGATCAACTCCTACGATGGTGACCCCTATGGCCGGCTTGTTGAGATGGCAAAACTGGCCCAACAGGATGGCGTCATAAAGGGAATTCTCATGCATCAGGGTGAGTCAGACAATGGCGATACCACATGGCCCGGCAAAGTCCGCAAGGTCTATGAAAACCTGCTGAACGACCTTGGTCTCCAGCCTGAGAAGGTGCCTTTCCTTGCCGGTGAAATGGTTAGTGCTGCCGAAGGTGGAATATGTACCGATATGAACGCTATAATTGCCACCCTTCCGCAGGTTATTCCGAACTCCTGGGTGATATCCTCCGAGGGTTGTCCCGGAATGCCTGATCACCTTCATTTCACACCGGAAGGTTATCGTATTCTCGGAAGAAGGTACGCTGCCAGGATGCTTTCTCTCATGGGATATAATATCAATATGCCTTAACACGGACTGAAATAAACTTACACTGACAGCATCAGTTTAAACCCGCATATGATACTGATCATGAAGCGCTGCCTGGTACTCCTGATTGTGGTTTCAACAGTCTGCCCGATCAGCTCCGGACAATCATACAGCAGGACTGACCTGGGCATCAGAACTGCAATTGATGGCATTGGGATTGAAATCCAATTCTACAGCCCGTCAATAGTAAGGATCGTTAAATGGCCGGAAGGGAAGAGTTTCAGCAAGGAGAGTCTTTCGGTAATAATGACCCCTCAGAAAACTGATCTGGGTTTAAAACAAAAAGGAGACGAGCTGATTGCCAGAAGCAAAACCATTGCGGTATCATTAAACCTCAGAAACGGAACGATATCATTCATGACAGCGGGATCCGGCTTATTGCTGAGCGAAAGTGAAGCAGGTGCGGGGTTTACCGGTTTCAACGATGCAGGTACTGAAACATACAGTGCATACCAGGCATTTGTCCTGGATAAGAATGATGCCATATACGGTCTGGGCGGGCAACAGGATGGAAAAATGATCCGGCGAAACGTGACATTGAATATGATACAGGGCAATACCGATGATTATATTCCTTTCTTCGTTTCGGTAAAAGGTTACGGCCTGTTCTGGGATAACTGTTCACCTACGGTCTTTGCAGACACACCTGAGTTCACCTCATTCAAATCAGATGTGGGTGAGTGCATTGACTACTATGTGATGTACGGAGGCAGTGCTGATGGTGTCATCGCACGCATGCGCGACCTGACTGGCCAGGTGCCGATGTTCCCGTTGTGGACATTCGGCTACTGGCAAAGCAGGGAACGTTACAGGAGCCAGGATGAACTTGTCGGCGTGGTCAGTAAATACCGTGAACTGGGGGTGCCGCTTGATGGTATCATACAGGACTGGCAGTACTGGGGTAACAATTACCTCTGGAATGCCATGGAGTTCCTCAACGCTGACTTCTATAATCCGCAAAAGATGGTTGATGATGTGCACGGCATGAACGCACACATGATCATTTCCATATGGAATTCATTTGGCCCGGAGACAAAACAATACAGGGAACTGGAAAAGATAGGGGCGCTCATGGATTTCAAGACCTGGCCAATGTCCGGTTCCGACAAGTGGCCCCCGATGCTCGATTACCCCTCAGGTGTAAGACCATATGACCCTTTCAATCCTGAAGCCCGCGACATCTACTGGAGATACCTGAACAAGGGCCTGTTCTCCTTTGGCATTGACGGCTGGTGGATCGATTCATCGGAGCCTGACCATATGGACTTCAAACCTTCTGATCTCGACAACAAGACGTACCTGGGTTCATTCCGGAAAGTCCGCAACGCTTTCCCACTGATGACAGTAGGTGGCGTTTATCAGCACCAGCGCTCGGTCAGTTCAGACAAACGCGTGTTTATTCTTACCCGCTCGGCCTTTGCAGGTCAGCAGCGTTATGCTTCCAATGTATGGTCAGGTGATGTCACTGCATCATGGACTGCATTGAGAAACCAGATATCGTCAGGACTGAACTTTTCGCTGAGCAACATACCTTACTGGAACAGTGATATCGGCGGGTTCTTTCTGAGCAGGTACAGCAAAAAACTTGAAGATGCTGAGTACCGTGAGCTGTATGCCCGCTGGATGCAGTTCGGCGCTTTCTGCCCGATGATGCGTTCGCACGGGACCGATGCCCCGCGCGAGATTTACCAGTTCGGGAAAAAAGGTGACAGGATCTACGATGCCATTGAAAAATCAATAAAACTGCGATACAGCCTGCTCCCTTATATCTATTCCGCAGCATGGGACGTTACATCAAACCGGTCGTCCATGATGAGGGCACTGGCAATGGACTTTCCGTCCGATAGCAAAGCACTGGATATCAATGACCAGTACATGTTCGGAAAATCATTCCTGGTATGTCCTGTTACAACGGCCATGTATTCAAGAGACACAAAAGAGGATTTCAGCGCCGTCGGCAAAAGAGAACTTTACCTGCCTTCGGGAACAGACTGGATTGATTTCTGGACAGGCGAAAAACTTCGTGGGGGACAGATAGTGATAAAGGAAGCGCCTGTTGACATTATTCCGTTATACGTCAGGGCCGGGGCAATAATTCCCATCGGTCCCGATGTCCAATATGCCACGGAAAAGAGATGGGACAATCTTGAAATTCGCATCTATGCGGGCGCTGACGGCTTGTTTACCCTTTATGAAGACGAAAACGACAATTATAATTACGAGAAAGGAGCTTATTCAAACATTACCTTCCGCTGGAACGATGCAGGGAAGACACTGACAATCGGTGACCGCAAGGGTTCTTTTCCCGGAATGCTCTCAGAGCAGAAATTCAGAATCATACTGGTTGGAAAAAATAAGGGCACAGGAACTGAAACACCCAAACAGTGGGATAAAGAGATAACCTATGAAGGTAAAAGGACAGTGACTAAACTATAAATATTGAGATCAAAGCAGCGTCATGAAGAAATACTATTTCAGCCTCCTGATACTAATCAATTCCCTTCTTTGCCTGACAGTCACCGGTCAGGCGGACCAGGCCCGAAATCCGGTGATCTGGGCTGATGTTCCCGACATGTCAGTAATACGTGTCGGGAACATCTGGTATATGACCAGCACCACCATGCACATGTCTCCGGGCGTTCCGGTTATGAAGTCTGAGGATCTTGTCAACTGGGAAATGGTCACTTATGCTTACAGTACGCTTGGCGATAATGACGAGCTCAACCTCATTCACGGGAAGAATGCCTACGGGAGAGGCTCCTGGGCCAGCTGTATCAGGTATCATAATGAGACCTTCTATGTATCAACATTCTCCTCCACAACCAATAAAACATATATCTGGTCAACAAAAGATATAGAAAAGGGGCCATGGAAAGAGGTCTCATTCAGCCCCAGTTTCCATGATCATACCCTGGTGTTTGATGATGACGGTCGTGTTTATCTGATTTACGGTAATAAGAAACTATATCTGGTTGAACTCAATGCAGACCTGTCAGGAGTAAAACCCGGAGGAATAAACCAGGTTATAATTGAAAACTCAAGTGCACCGTCGGGTCCGGAAAGCGGGCTGGGAGAAGGTTCGCAGTTGTTCAGGAAGGATGGCAGATACTACCTGTTCAATATAACTTGGCCGCGCGGGGGAATGCGCACTGTTGTTGTCCACAGGGCCGACAGGCTGACCGGGCCGTGGGAAGGAAAGCTTGTTTTTCAGGATCTCGGAGTAGCCCAGGGAGGAATGACAGATACCCCTGACGGCAGATGGTTTGCATACCTTTTCAGGGATTACGGATCCGTCGGACGGATACCATATATTATTCCCATGACATGGGAGAACGGATGGCCTGTAATCGGCACTGACGGCAAGGTTCCTGAAATGCTCGATCTTCCTCCCGGCAAGGGACTGATACCTGGAATAGTTGCACCGGATGAATTCAAAAGAAAAAAGGGTGATCCGCCTCTCCCTCTTGTCTGGCAATGGAACCACAATCCCGACAACTCCCGCTGGTCAGTGACTCAGAGAAAGGGATTTCTCAGGCTGACTGCAGGGCGAATTGACTCTGTTTTCACACAGGCGAGGAATACCCTGACTCAGCGCACAATCGGTCCGGAGTGTTCCGGATCAACGCTTATAGATGTTTCAGGTATGAAGGAAGGTGATTTTGCAGGGTTAGCCCTCCTGCAAAAAAAGTACGGGATCGTCGGGGTAAAATACAGCAACGGGATCAGATCGGTTGTCATGGTCAATGCACAGTCAGGCAGCCCTGAAGAAATTGAAAGCATACCGCTGACGCGAAAGAAGGTTTACCTGAAGGCAGAATGTGACTTCACTGACCGCAGGGATTTGGCTTACTTTTACTACAGCCTTGACGGCAAGACATGGAAATCAATTGGCAATCAGCTGAAAATGGAATATTCAATGCCTCATTTCATGGGATACCGGTACGGGCTGTTCAATTATGCCACCCGGGAGCCTGGCGGATTCGTCGATTTCGACTGGTTCCGCATAACCAATGAAAGAACTGAAAGTAAATAAACTCAACCAGAAACCAAAACAGTGACAAAAACCAACCTAAACCACAGCAGATACCCCTGGAAGAGGTCGATATTCATGGTCCCCTTTCTGGGATTTTTGTTTGGCAGTGTAATACTTAACGGTCAGCTTCTCAGGCTGAATGAGAAGGGATATTTTGAAGCGCGCGGAGTGAATATACTCGTTTACAGCAACCAGTACACGGGATTTTTTTTCGATGAAAAGACTGCGGGAATTGAAATCATACAACAGGGAGTAAGGACTTCCACTGGCGGAGCAGTAAGACTGCAGAACACTCCTGAACAGTGGGACCTCATACCTGCGGTAACAGGACGCAAGGTTGATGAAGCAAACAAAACCATAACCACAGAGCTGAACTACAAGGACTTCGATTTCAATTCCAGGATCAGTGTTACTGCCAGGGACAACGGTGTGGAGATCAACGTTTATCTTGACAGACCGTTGCCGCGGGAGCTTGAGGGTAATGCCGGCTTCAATCTTGAATTCCTCCCTTCGGCGTACTTCGAGAAGACCTACCTGGTTGACGGTAAACCCGGTAATTTCCCGAGATACCCTTCTGGCAACACAAGAATAGAATCTTCAGACAAAAAGATTCCTCAATATGCAGGACATACCACATTTGATGACAGAGGTCTCGGTGAATTTATTGTCCCCCTGCCCCTTGCAACAGGCAAAACCCTGACGCTGGCACCTGATGACCCTGCCAGAATGGTGATAATCAAAGGAACAGAAACAGACCTGATGCTTTATGACGGTCGAAACCTCGCACAAAACGGATGGTTTGTTGTGCGCAGCCTGCTCCCTGCAAACAAAACGGGGAAGGTTCTTACGTGGTACCTGGAAGTGAATTCCGTGCCTGACTGGACAAGGGAGCCGGTTATAGGATTCTCGCAGGCAGGATATGTACCCGCCGGTGAGAAGGTGGCAGTAATAGAACTTGACATGAATGACACACCAATGAATTCGGCACAGGTTTTCCAGGTCACTGCTGATGGCAGGTCAGTTGAGAAATTCATCGGTCCCGTGAAGATATGGGGTAAATATTTGCGATATAATTATGCCCGGTTTGATTTTTCCTCAGTCAGGGAACCAGGCGTTTATTACATTTCATACGGTAATCATAAAACGAATCCGTTCGTTATATCCCCTGACGTATTTGAAAATGTATGGCATCCTACTCTTGATGTCTGGTTTCCCGTTCAGATGGATCATATGACTGTTAACGAAGCCTACCGCATCTGGCACGGAGCTTCCTACCTTGATGATTGTCTGCAGGCGCCACTGAATCACCAGCATTTCGACGGATACAGGATGGGCGACACTACCGATACGAGATTCAGGCCCCTTGAACGTATTCCGAACATGGCAGTCGGCGGATGGTTTGATGCCGGTGACTTTGACATTCAGACCGGTTCACATAACAGCGTTATCACAAGGTTTGTTGAGGCATGGGAAGAATTCAGGCCTGACAGGGATCAGACTTTCATAGACCAGGAAACAAGGTACGTTGACATCCATCGTCCTGACGGGAAGCCAGATATCCTGCAACAGATTGAGCATGGAACGCTGAACCTGGTTGCACAGTGTGAAAATATCGGCCACCCTGTGACAGGAATCATAGTTCCCGCCATGCATCAGTATCATCACCTCGGAGATGCAATGACGGAAACAGACAATCTACCTTATAATCCGGCCCTTAAGCCCTATGAGACCGACGGCAGGTCGAGCGGTACCCCTGATGACCGCTGGGCCTTCACAACCCGTCAGCCATATCTTGATTATTCCACGGCAGCCACCCTTGCGGCTGCCAGTCGCGCCCTGAGAGGTTTTAACGATGACCTTGCAGAGAGAAGCCTGGCCAATGCAAAACGGCTCGTGGAGGAGGCTGACGAACTGGGTAAAAACAAAACCGGTAATGACCCTATGATGATAATGTGGTCGATGATGGGCATCGAGGCTCAGCTTGAAGCTGCACTGCAACTGTATATCACCACCGGCGAGAAGAAATATGCTGAAAGGTTCCTCGGCAAGATATGGTCTTCACTTGAATCGCAGCGTGGCGGACGCGAAATGGCTTTTCAGGGAGCCTTTTCAGGAATGGAGCTTCTCCCTGCACTGAAGGCACTGCCATATATGGATGACAGTTACAAGACAAAGCTGAAAGGCTATGTGGTCAAATACAGGAAATCACTTGACGAAATTGAAAAACAGAATCCCTATGCCGTGCCTATCACCCTCGGGTCATGGGGTGGCACCAGTTCTGTTGTCGCCTGGGGAATTGCAAACTATTACGCCTTTAAGGCATTCCCTGATGTGATGGATAAGGAATATGTGCTGCGGGGAATGAACTACGTCCTGGGATGCCATCCCTATTCGAATATATCGTTTGTTGAGGCAGTCGGAACAAGGTCAAAAAAAGTTGCTTACGGGAACAACAGGGCTGATTTCTCCATAATTGCAGGCGGTATCGTTCCCGGACTGATACTGCTCAGGCCTGATTACCTTGAAAACAAGGATGACTGGCCATTCTTCTGGGGTCAGAATGAAGTTACGATGGCCGGCAGCGCCGACTATCTCTTCCTTGCCAAAGCTGCCGCAGAAATAGCAAATAATTAAAATACCCGGCCAGAGAAATATTAACAGAAACAAACAGATAAATAATGAGATACTTAAAATTATCAATCGCTATCACCGCTATGGTGGCAGGCACATTGGCCTATTCGCAAAATCCTGTCATCCGTGACCAGTTCACCGCTGATCCGACAGCCAGGGTCTTCAACGGGAAAATGTATCTTTTCCCCTCACATGACATCCCTGCGCCGGAAAGTTTCCCGCGAAAAGACTGGTTCTGCATGGCAGATTACCATGTCTTCTCCTCATCAAACCTTACTGACTGGACCGACCATGGCGTCATTGTAAGCCAGGATAAAGTCGATTGGGTCAACCCCACATCGTTCAGCATGTGGGCGCCTGACTGCATTGAAAGAAACGGCAAGTACTATTTCTACTTCCCAGCCAACGTTAAGACCGGCCGGGGCTTCGGAATCGGGGTAGCAATAGCAGATAACCCGGAGGGACCATATATTCCACAGCCTGAGCCTATTGCAAAGGCAAGGGGCATTGACCCGAGCGTGTTCATTGACAAGGATGGCCAGGCGTATATCTATTATTCGATGGGCAGAATCTTTGTCGCCAAACTGAAAGAGAACATGACCGAGCTGGATTCTGATCCGGTTGTTGTTGGTGATCTGCCGACAAAAGGATTGGTTGAGGGACCCTTTTTCTTCGAGAGGAACGGAATATATTATATGACCTATCCTCACGTGGAAAATACAGTTGAAAGGCTTGAATATGCGATGGGTGACAATCCCCTCGGGCCATTTAAGGTGACAGGGGTCATTATGGACGAAACCCCGATGGGGACCTGGACTAATCACCACTCATTGGTGCAATACAATGACCAGTGGTATCTCTTTTATCATAACAGCGCCTACTCGCCGAAGTTTGACAAGAACAGGTCAGTCTGCATAGACAGCCTGTTCTTCAATGAAGACGGGACTATCAGGAAGGTGATTCCAACCAACCGCGGAGTAGGAATTACCAGCGCACAAACCACAATCGAGATTGATCGCTTCAGCCAGGTAAGCCCGGCGGGAGTAACTGTTGCGCTCATTGATACAATAAATCCATTCCGGGGATGGACAGCCCAATTGAGCGGACCAGGCAGCTGGATCTCATACAATGCAGTTGACTTCGGAAACAAAAAACTCAAATCAGTGCGGGTCAATGCCTCATCAGTGACAGGAGGGATTATTCAGATCCGGCTCGATAATCCGGCCGGCCTGCTCCTTGCGGAGATTGAAATTCCGGGGAACACGGCGCTGAGCAATGTGGATGCAAAACTGAAAAAGTACAGTAAAGGAACTCATAACCTTTTTGTTGTACTGAAAGATGGAAATCCGGTGAACATTGACTGGGTTCAGTTCAGGAAAAAGTCAAAGTGAATTCAGTAAATATAAAACTACCCGAAATCCGAAAAAATTATGAAATCACTCATTACCGGTTCTCTCGCAGCATTGCTGATGTTTTCTGCCTGTTCCACCAGTGGGAAAGTAAGCCCGGCAACAAAAGAAATGGTTCTCTGGTATGACAAACCGGCAGGGAAAGCATGGCTCGATGGTTTGTTCATAGGAAACGGCTATATGGGAGCCAATGTATTCGGAAAGGTTCAGAATGAGCGGATAGCCCTGAATGAATCAACCTTCTGGTCAGGCAGACCGCATGATTACAATGACCCGGATGCATATAAGTATTTCGGGCAGATAAGGGATCTCATGTTTGCTGGAAAGTTCAGGGAAGCAGAAAAACTGGCAGACGAACACTTCTATGGGAAGCCGGGTGCTCAGCAGGCCTACCAGCCTGTGGGCGACCTTCTTCTCGATTTCAAGGTTGGCAGTGATTCTGTTAAGGATTACTACCGCGAACTGGATATGGAAACAGGCATCGTCAGGATCAGCTACACCGACGGTGATGTGAAAATGACCCGTGAAGTCTTTATGTCATATCCTGACCATGTAATGGTAATGAGGATATCGGCAGACAAACCGGGGAAGGTATCTGTTGAGGCAAAACTCAGCAGTCCGTTCGCCGAAAAAACAAAGGTAACGGATAACAGACTGACTCTCAGCGGCACATGGAAATATCTTCCCGAAGAGATCAGCTGGCTTGTTGCGAAGGTCGAAGGTCCGGGGCTCGGTTTTCAGACTGATGTGGTTGCATTGCCGGAAAAAGGTTCGCTGAAGGCAACCGATTCGACCCTCGTTGTTGAAGATGCCAACTCCGTGACATTTATTCTCACAACTGCGACCAGTTACGTTAATTACAGGGATATCAGCGGAGATCCGGCAGCCAGGTGTGAAAAGATCCTTGCAGATGTCAGGGGAAAGAACTTCAAAACACTTAAAAACACCCATCTAGATGATTTCACCACCCTGATGAGCCGGGTGAGTCTCAAGATCGGTGACCCGGTGAAAAATGAGATTCCGACCGATGCAAGGGTTGCTGCTCTGAAGAAAGGAGAATCTGATCCTGACCTTCTGGCAAAGATATTTCAGTTTGGCCGGTATATGATTGTTTCCGGCAGCAGAGACGGCAGTGAACCATTAAACCTGCAGGCCCGCTGGAACCAGGACCTGCTGCCCAACTGGGGCAGCAAATACACGATCAACATAAATACCCAGATGAATTACTGGCCGGCTGAGGTGACAAACCTGTCGGAATGCACAGGTCCCCTGTTCAATCTGATAAAGGACCTGTCTGAAAACGGGGCTCAGACTGCAAAACTGTACTACAATGCAGGTGGCTGGGTAGCTCATCATAATACTGATCTCTGGAGAGGGACCGCGCCTGTTGACGCAGCCCGTTACGGAATGTGGCCGGTTGGGGGAGCATGGTTATGTCAGCATATATGGGAACACTACCTCTACACCGGGGACAAAGAATTCCTCAGGGAATATTACCCGGTGATGAAGGGATCTGCACAGTTCCTGATGGACATAATGACCGTAAATCCGGCGTATGATTACCTCGTCATTCCGTTTTCAATGTCACCCGAGCAGGGATTCTTCGTAAGTGAAGGTGCGGAAGAGGCATTCCTTGCCCCGGCAACAACAATGAATACAGGACTTATTAACGATCTCTTTCCTAATTGTATCGAAGCCGCCGGGTTACTTGACACTGATGCGGACTTCAGCAAAAGTCTCGGGGAAGCCCTTGGCAGGATCCCGCCGTACATGATCGGCAGGGACAGCCTTCTCCAGGTGTGGATAGAAGACTGGAAAAGGGGAAATGAAGGTCACGACATGTCAGCCAATTTCGGATTCTATCCCGGCAACTCCATAACCCTTAGGGATAATCCCGACCTGGCCGCCGCAATCAGAAAATGGCTTGAACCGCGCCGGGCCTCAACATCATGGCCAACTGCATGGGACATCAGTTTCTGGGCCAGGCTGGAGGACGGCGCCAGGGCTGATACCGTCATCAGGAAATTCTTCATGGCACGGTCATCATGGGGAGGGATCGGAAACAACCTTCACAACACAGCCTTCAACCAGTCAGATGCAAACTTCGGATACACGGCCGGAGTGGCAGAGTGCCTTTTACAGAGTCATGCGGGAGAAATATCGATACTGCCGGCCCTGCCTGCAAGCTGGAAGGACGGATCGGTGACCGGACTGAAGTCCAGGGGTGGTTTCGAGGTTGATATAGACTGGAAGGACGGAAAACTCGTGAAGGCTGAGATCAGGTCCCTGCTCGGCAATCCATGCACCGTCAGGGCTAACGGCACAACAAAGGAATACAGCCCTGCCATAGGTGAGAAAGTTGTAATAAACGGCATTTAACCATTGAAAAGAGGGAGGCCGGTTTCACCGTGACCTCCCTCTTTAATACGCCATCAAAACTGCCTGCGGCTATTTTTCCACAACTGTCATACCCCTGGTGATTCCCGATTCGTTGAAGGCATCAACAGTGAAATAATATTTCACATCCCGGTTCAGACCTGTCAGCATAACCGAACCGGAATCATATACCATGATGGAGGTATATAGCTTTTGGGGCGAAGTGCCATAGTTTACTACATAGCCTGTTGCCCGGTCATCTGCAGGCCATTCCACGATTGCTTTTCTCGTGTCAGCTTCGTTGCGCGCCACGGTGAATTCATTCACCTCTGCGGGAGTATTTCCCTCCCTGGTTCCGAAGATCCGCAGATCATAGAGAGAGAAGGTGCCATCAGGAACACTGACATTTTCAATCTTTATGAACCTGGTCTGAACGGGTTTCTCAAGCTGTATGTAATCATGGCATGCATCAGCAGTGTTATTGCTCTTGTCTGCAAGTACATCCCATGATTTTCCATCCTTTGATGCCAGAATCCTGTAACGGTAAAAGATCTCTTTGCTGCCGGGCTTGAGTTTTGATCCGTTGTCTGCAAAGTTGACCTGAACGGCATACACAGTGGATGCGTCATCAAGCTCCACGCTGAGCCATTCCCCGCTGTTGCCGGTAACAGCTGACCACCATGTTCTTATATCCTCATCGAAGGCATTGCTGACAGGGAACTCATCCATTGCCGATGAAGCTTCAGCCTTCTTATTATATGACAGAAGCATCCATCCAGTAAAAGTGTTCTCTTTTTCAAAATCAACCTTCCTGTCAGGCATGATTGCCGGGTAGTCACCGAAAGCAGTAAATGTCCTCAGTACACCGTCTTTGTCGAAAGCTGCCGGGAACAACCCAAGGCGCCTCTCGAACATATGACGGATTGAAATTGACATAGTTGCTATATGCCAGTAGTTGCCGTATTCATCCGGGAATGTCGAACCGTGCCCTGCCCCGCCGGCAAATCCTCCAGGCTTGTAAGAGAATGGGCTGTAGGTCTCATACGCGAACGGTCCAAGGGGCGAATCCGAAGTATAAACACCGTCAGCATAAGTCCTGTATTCAGTTCCCGGTGCAGCATACTGAAGGTAGTACCGGTTATTGTATTTTGTCATCCATGCTCCTTCATTCCATCCGCCGGTCGTCAGCTCATTCTTCTCTCCGGGTACCTCCCACCCGTAGATGTCGGCATTATGTCCGATGAGCACCTGCGGTTCAGAGACAGCCTGCATTTTTGAATTGAGCTTTACTCCATATATGGGAAGTTGATTTGAGCAACCCCAGTAAAGATATCTCTGCCCGTCACTGTCAGCGAAGAAATGAGGATCCCAAACGGCAAACGGCAACGTGTCATTCAGGGGTTTCCAGTTATCACTGAAAGGGTCTGTGGTATAATAAAATGGCTTCCTTTCTGCAGATGATGCGGCAAACCAGACTGTATCACTGATTGCAATTGCATCAGGTGCGTAGTCCTCAATGGGAAGGGTACTGACAGGCAGGTAGGTCCACCCGTGAAGATCATCAGAAAACCAGTACCCTCCGCTGTGGGAAACTAAGAGTATGTATTTATCCTTGAACCGTATCATTGTGGGATCGGCTGCCTCACGGTATGATACACTGTCAGTGTACTGAAACCGGTAGTTGATATTCAGCGGATTGCAGTAGGTTGCCTCCTTTTCTGTTGTTTCTCCCGAACAGGATGCCAGAACCAGGGCGAGGATTGTTAACGACTTTTTCATGATTCGATGGGTTTAGAAGCCTGTATTCTGTCAGACTTCGCATCTTTTCCAGATGATATCGAAAGATAGAAAAACTTGTCATGAAAGCACATCGTGCAGCCATAAAAACCAGCCCCGCGTGAAGTTTTTGCTGATGATATGTTCAGCATGAAGGATTTTTGAAACCAATGACGTAAAAGTAAAAGCAATATTCTGTGGGTGACCACATCCGGAGCCGGCGGATTTCATTATATTTCAAATTGATTAACGATATGAAAACCATAAAATCATCATTCATGAAAAAGCTGCCTTTTCTTCTGGGTTGCATGATTCTTTCCTGCCTGTTTCCCGACACTCTGAAGTCTCAGGATAAAGCCGTTATAAAAATCGATTTTGATCGCAAAATCGGCACGGTTGATCCAAACATCTACGGAGCCTTCGTTGAGCCTATAATGAAAGTGGTGTATGGTAACATCTATGACCCTGCTTCTCCCTTCGCTGATGAAAATGGTTTCAGGAAAGACTTCATTCAGCTTGTCCGTGAGCTGAAAATTCCGGTTGTCAGATGGCCTGGCGGAAACTATGTTTCAGGGTACAACTGGGAGGATGGCATCGGCCCGAAGGACAAGCGTCCGGCAAGACTCGATCTTGCCTGGCACCAGGTTGAAAGCAACCATATGGGAACTGATGAATATGTGCAGCTCTGCAAGCTCATCGGAGCGGAGAATTTCATATGCATAAACGGAGGAACGGGCACCCTTGACCAGGCGAGACACTGGGTGGAATATTGCAACCTTGAAAAAGGCACTTATTATTCTGACCTGAGAAGAAAGTACGGTAACGAGGAACCTTTTAAAGTAAAATACTGGGCACTGGGAAATGAGATTGACGGGCCATGGCAGATGGGACAGAAAAGTGCCGAAGATTATGTGAAGTTCGCACTTGAGGCCGGAAAGCTGATGCAGTTGGTTGACAAGGACATAAAGCTGATTGCCAGCGGCGCTTCAAATTACAGGCCGGATAATGGCTGGATAGACTGGAATGACTATGTGTTGACTCATATGACAGGCACCATTGATTACCTCTCAGTCCACCGTTATGCAACCGAAGCACTCGGTGATGACAGAAGCTTCTCAGGGATGATGAGTCTCGGCCTTGACCTTGACCAGAAGATAGAGGCAGTGAAAGCTCTCATCCTCAAAGCGATGACAAAGACAGGTTCGACACGGCCGGTTTATATTTCCTTCGATGAGTGGGCTTCCGGGTTCGGGAACAGCATCACCGTCTCACTGATGGTGGCACAACACCTGAACTCATTTATCCGGCATGCCGACATAGTCAGGATGGCTAACATGACAATGCTCTCAAACCTTGTGGGATATTCACCTGAGGGGGTTTATAAGAACGCAACCTTCAGGGCATTCTGGCTTTACAGCAATAACTGCTTCGGCACTTCGCTCGATGTCAGTACTTCATGTGAGGCATACAGCAACAAGATCTTCAGTGAAATTCCGTACCTTGATGTTACTGCAATCCTTAACAGCGAAGCCGGAAACGTTGTGGTCAATGTGGTCAACAGGCATGAGACAAAGGCCATTGAAACGGATATAATCCTGCAGACAGGAGACTTTGCCGGCAATGCAAAAGTGAACGAGGTAAACGGGAAAATAGCCGACCCCGGAGATCCCCTGGCGGAAGAGGCTGTAAACAGCACATCATCCGACATCAGATTCAAGGGGAATACCATTAAATATTCATTCCCGGCTCATTCATTCACACAGATCATGATCCCGTTCAAATGAACGATAATTCACTTTAAGGTGATTTGAATGATTTTTAAATCTCTTTGACTAAAAAACAAAAGCCTTTATGGCAAGTTTTTCATTGCTTTGAAAGTGTTAGAGCTACACTTACTGGTAGACTCCCTTTCAGTAATTGCAAAATTTAAACCTGATTGCCTATGAAACACCCTTCGAAACCTGACCTCAACCTGTGGATTTGGAATGTCCATGAAATTTAATTTACAGTACTTACTTCAATAAATGGAAACTCCCAACTAACTAAACAACCAAGTTATGGAACAAAAACTCACCAAACCTATTCTTCTATTGAGAACAGGAATGCAGAAACACTTTCTAATTGCAAAATTAGTTCTTCTCACCTTTGCCCTGAGTATTCTTGGAGGCAACGCATATAGCCTTGGGGCTGATGATCTGAATCTCGGTTCAGATAACATACTTCAGCAAATCAGGGTCGCCGGGGTTGTAAAAGATGCTAACGGACAGCCCATGCCTGGTGTTGCCGTAAAAGTTACAGGAACAACTTTAGGAGCATTGACAGATGCCAACGGAAGGTATACTCTTGACGTACCGGGAGCCAGTGCGACACTGGAATTCTCTTTTATCGGTTATGCAGTGGTGACAGCGCCTGTAAATGGCAGGTCAGTTATTGATGTCACGCTTCAAGAGACCACGGAGGTACTGGATGAAATTGTTGTTGTGGGCTATGGCACCGTGAGAAAGAGCGATGTTACCGGCGCTGTAGCATCAGTCCGGGCAGACGCCATCAAAAATGTATCTACCACTGACGCAGCCGCAGCTCTTCAGGGCAAGGCTCCCGGAGTCCAGGTTCTTTCCAACTCAGGTGCTCCCGGTCAGGCTGCAACCATCCGTGTACGCGGTTACTCTTCAAACTCGGGTAATATCGGTCCTCTCCTTATTGTGGACGGCCTGAAGGTCGATAATATCCAGTACCTGGATCCTTCGATGATTGAATCCATCGAGATATTGAAGGATGCTGCTTCAGCTGCCATTTATGGTGCCCAGGCAGGTAACGGAGTCGTTCTGATCACGACAAAATCCGGTACCAAAGGCGCTTCCAGCATTACTTATGATTTCAAATACACCGGCCAGAGCCTTGCAAACAAACCGGAAATCTTCAGAGCAAAGGATTGGATCAATTATAAGAGAATGTCAGGTTATGATATGGACGCTATGTTAACAGCAAATCATTATGATAATACTGACACTGACTGGTTCGATGCAGTGTTCGCTCCTTCCTGGAGCCCGCAGCATACTCTCACTTTCCAGGGCGGAAACAACCAGGGACAATTCTTCACCTCTGTCAATTATGTGAATAATGACGGTATGGTAAAGGGTGACAGGGATGTTTACAAACGTCTCACTGCACAGATCAATGCTGACTATAACGTAAAAGAATGGTTACAGGTAGGTACCAACAACTCTATTGAGAACTGGAATACCAAATCGGTTTCCCAGATGTCACAGTATGGTTCAGTCATGAACTCGGTGATGACACTTGACCCTCTGACTCCGGTATACTATTCTTCGCCGGATCAGTTCTCATCATCGATGAAACAGGCATATGATGCAGGCAGGCCAATACTCAAAGATCCTACAAATGATCTCTACTATGCAACATCAAAGTATATAACGGACGATAGCGGTAACCCCCTGCTTCAGAGAGACCGTGTTGACCGGAAGAACGGAGGGATCAATCTTCGTGGTGTTGTCTATGGAAACCTGAAGCCTTTGAAAGGGCTTGTAATAACCTCCCGTTTCGGTTACAGGGTGGGACAGAACACTGTCAGCAGCTACAACACTCCGTATTTTGCCACACCACAGGCATCGACATATGATTACAACATCTCAGCTGACGCAAATACCAATTACTATTATCAGTGGGAAAACTTTGCCAACTATAATCTTGTCCTCGGCAAACATAACGCAACAGCGATGGCTGGTATGTCCTATACTGAAAACAATTCATTTAACGTCAGTGCCAGTGCCAGCGGACCCAATATTCTGTCAGGGTACGAACCGAACTTCCGCTATCTCAATTATGTAATAAGCAATGTGGTAGACGGAACTGAAAAGACTGTCAAGAGTTTTAGCAATATGCCCAGCCAGTCTACTCAGATATCATACTTTGGACGACTCATCTACAACTTTGCCAACAAATACTCAATTCAGGGTAACTTCCGTGCTGATGCGTTCGACTCATCCAAATTATCAGCTCAAAACCGCTGGGGTTACTTCCCGTCATTCTCAGCCGGCTGGATCATCAGCAACGAAGAATTCTTTGCGGGTGTCGCTGACCGTATTCCGGTCACTTTCCTGAAACTCCGCGGTTCATGGGGGCTGAATGGTAATATTAATGTGCTGAACAATTATCCGTACAGCACAAGCATCTCTTACAACAGCTCATGGTATCAGTATATGGTAGATGACGGTGCTCCCGAGTACGGTTCCGCACCCTCAGGCCTTGCCAACCCGAATCTGAAATGGGAGACCTCGGAACAGCTTGACTTTGGTCTTGAAACGAGATTCCTGAGTGACAGGCTGTCTTTTTCAGCAGGCTACTATAACAAGAAGACCAATGACCTTCTCGTCACAATCAGCCCTGTTCCTGAAATAGGTGTTTCCAGCACTGTAGTCAATGCAGGATCTGTTCTCAACAGCGGTCTGGAATTTGAAGCAGGATGGAAAGACAAGGCAGGTGATTTCACCTACGCTATCAATGCAAACCTGTTTACACTGCACAACGAGGTTACCTATCTCGATCCCGCCATATCGCGCCTGACTGACAACAAAGGTGGAGTAAGTGGCACCAACAACGAGGTAGAGTCAGCATTCGAGGTTGGTTACCCGATCTGGTATTTCAGAGGTTATAAATATAATGGTGTTGACCCTGCAACCGGTGACGCTATTATCGAGGATGTCAACGGAGACGAAACGATAAGTGATGCTGATATGACCTATCTCGGTAAAGCAATTCCAGACTACACATACGGTATCACCGTTAACCTCGGTTATAAGGGATTCGACCTGAACGTATTTGGCAACGGCGTAGCTGGCAATGATATCTTCACTGTGTTCTATCGTGCTGATACCCCTATGCGTAACTCTCTCAGGTATTATTATGATAACGCCTGGACTCCTGATAACACCGGCGCCTCAATGCCTGATCCTTCAAAGGTGGCAACCAGCTGGAAGTTCTGGAGCTCTTCAGCTGCCATGTTCAACGGGGCATACTTCAAGATCAAGCAGATCCAGCTGGGTTACACCCTTCCTGCTTCGATTACCAACAGGATACTTGTCAACAGGCTGAGATGTTATGTGTCGCTTGATGACTACCTTACCTTTACCAAGTACCCCGGAGCTGACCCTGAAACAGCTACAGCCTCCAACAACAGTGCTTCGGCCGCTGGTTATGATAACGGCACTTATCCTCAGGCCAGGAAGGTTATTTTCGGAGTAAATATTACATTCTAACTTAATTCTTAAGCAAGATGAAAAAGAATAAATATATACTGGTCTTACTACTCGTGATGTTATTCGCTGCATGCAGCGAGGACAGGCTCGAAATTCCACAGAAGGGTATCATTTCCATAGATTCATTTTACAAGACTGACGCAGATGCGGAATCGGCGCTTGTAGCCATGTACGCGCATTTTGCCACACAAATAGCAAGCTGGGAAGGTGCATATATCTACGTTCCTCTAAATATCCTCCTCAACTACCCCGCTGACAACATCCTTGCAGCCGGAGAATTCTACGGTGACAATGACATGGTAGCCGCCATCAACGAGTTCCGTTTTGATACACAAAGCCCGGTTATCAGGCTCGCGTACAACCATTTCTACTACGTTATCTATCGGGCTAACCTGATCATTGACAACTTCCAGTACGGCGACAGCCCGGTAAAAGACCGCTGCATTTCTGAGGCAAGGGTGATGCGCGCATGGTGTCATATGATGGCCGCAATGGCCTGGGGTAACCCTCCTCTTGTTGACCACGTGCTCCAGGGCTCAGACAAGCCAACGAACTATGAAGGCGGACATGAAGCTCTTCTTCAGTGGTGTGCAGATGAGTGTGCAGATGCTGTACAGTACCTTGACGAACGTCAGAGCAAGGCAGATAAAGATGGCGCTGTTAAAATTACCAAGGGCTTTGCCTGGACAGTTCAGGGAAAGGCTCTCATGTACAAAGGCGACTATCCCAATGCAAAAATAGCCCTTAAGAAAGTAATTTCTTCAGATAAATATGACCTTGTTCCCGGTGAAGAGTGGGCTGATATCTTCCATATTGGCGGTGACGGTTCCGAAGAGAAAATCTTCGAGTCGAATATTGCTGTGAACGCCTCCATAGGTGACTGGGGTGGAAAAATCCAGCGCTCTACCTGGATGGAAATGAATATCTGGGGTTGGAGAACTTCCCGAATGATAGCCCAGCCGAAATACATGGCTGCTCAGGGATGGGGCGGTCTGGCCATTGAAGATGAGTTCGCCGATGAGTTTTATGCCAATGACGGAGATTCATATCGCCGCAAAGGCACTATGATAAATTATCAGGAGTTCCTGACCGAACTTGAATGGCCAAGTGATAACGGGAATATAAATGGCATGACCGTAGCACAGAAACTCGCAGACCCCCTACGTGGTATCAATAATGTCCAGGGCCTTTACGGACAGTGCAGTTTTCTTCAGAAAAAGCATATCGCAACTCCTGCAGATGTGCTGACAACCTCTTCGTACCGGTACAACAACTACATTGTTGCAAGGTATGCTGACGTCCTTCTCCTTTATGCGGAGGCCTGCGCCCAGACAAGCGACAACGATGGTCTGCAGTATCTCCAGAAGGTTCAGCAGCGTGCAGGATCAGCTCATGTCAGTACCGCTTTGACTCTGAATGATGTCAAGAAGGAAAGAAACTATGAGTTGTGGTGTGAAGGCGCACGTTGGATAGATATGAAGCGCTGGGGTGAACTTGACAAGGCAAAGAATGCAGGAAAGCATATTCCTTCACTCAAAGATGCCTTCTTTGTTGACGACGAGGCTGCCCATAGGGGTTATGTCACCTATTCGGAACCTAATGCCGGTAAAACTACTGGTTTTCAGGCAGGGAAACACGAATGGTTCCCCTTCCCCTACAGTGTGACTTCGATTAATCCCAACCTGCAGCAAAATCCGGGATGGGAATAAACTTCAAAAACTTTAAAACTGGAAGAAGGGTTCAGATTATGTTAAATTCAAATCCGGCTGGAAGGGATATCAATCACTCATTACTTGCCATCCCGCTGGCAGAAGGAGACAGAAATCCGAATTTTTAATCAGTAAGTGAGGTTTGGTTCGAAAGAGGGTGCCATCGATGACACCCTCTTTCTGTTTTCTATCCCGGCTGTGTCTTTTCTATCAATCCTGACAAAAGTCTTCCCGGGCCTGCATCACATGCAATAGCAATGTTTTTTCTGCCGGCCGTTTCAGTCACTTTCAGCCGGCTTCCCTTAAATCAACAGAAATACTCAGAGTATGGTATTGCAGTACTCGACCAGCTTTATGACAGCCTTGTAGTCGTCAAAGTCCAGCCTGGTTTTTGCCAGATACTGTTTGAGTTCCTTCCCCCTTTCCGGGAAGATCTGCAGGAACTGACGCTTGTTGTCAAAGTTTTTCATTTCCCCGTCTTTCAGAACCCAGTACTCAGTGTCGTCAGTTATCTTAAACTCATCCGGCAGCTTAAGGTTGATTGCTCCGTTGTTGTCATAGACTGCCTTTACATAGTTATAGCTTGTGGTTTGTGACATCGCCCCGTAACCGGTTGGAACTCCTGCTGACTCCACATATGCCTTGTGTTGTATGAAAAGGGTGACAGGGCCTCTCAGTGCCAGCTCATAGAAACCTTTCTCGAATGGTATGAATGTCCGGTTAGCCATGTAAACCGTATCTATCAGCTGAGGGTCATTCAGCACAAAGAACTGGTCACGTTGCATGAACACCATCTCCTGGTCAACGATGTTATAATTGAGTACTGCCCTGCGCTTCTCGCCCGACTTCATCTTCACCACGCTGGTAATGAATTTGGGAAGCAGGAGGTTTGGCAGGTTCTGCAGGCTGTCTCTCTGGGCATATGCTCCTTCTGCCACAAACAGGAGAGCAAGGAAGATATATAAAACCCTGGCTTTGTTCTTCATTTCAAAAGTGTTAAGTTGGAAATCAGATTATCAGTCAGTGATAAAGGTAAATAAATAAATCTGAAGGAGCACAGCCCTCAGTAGAATTTTGAACTGCAAGTGCTGGCTGGCCTGGTTCGTGAGCCCCTGCCCGGGAGGCCCCTCCCGGGGGAATGTTATCCTGACTGTACAGTCCTGTTTCAGAATTTGTTATTACATTTGCGGCTTCTACAGTAGAAAAGAACAACTCTGCTGAATTATCATGGAAACTATAAGAAACCTTTACCGCATCGGGCGGGGACCGTCAGCAAGCCACACCATCGGCCCGGCGAGGGCTGCCCAGAGTTTCATGGCACAGAATGAAGGTGCCGCAGCATACAGGGTGTCGCTGTACGGAAGCCTGGCCGCCACGGGAAGGGGGCACCGGACCGATGCTGCCCTTGAAAAGACCTTTGGAAAAAGAAGACTTGAAATAGAGTGGCATCCGGAGATTGTCCATCCCCGGCATACCAATGCAATGAGGTTCGAGGCACTTGACAACAGCGGCAACGTCATTGCCGACTGGATGGCTTACAGCATCGGCGGAGGAGCCGTGACTGATGACAGCGGGCTGAGGGAGACAGGCGATGTCTATCCTCATGAAAACATGGATGATATCCTCGGTTATTGCAACGGTAAAGGGATAACACTTTGGCAGTATGTTGCTGAGTCAGAGGGAAATGAAATCATGGATTATCTCGGGGAGATATGGAGTGTCATGGAAGCTGCCATAAAAAGGGGACTTGCGACTGAAGGTGTTATTCCGGGCGGACTGAACCTGCAGCGCAAGGCTAACTCCTACATGCGCAAGGCACATCAGTTCAGGAACATATTCCGCACCCGGGCCACCCTTTATGCCTTCGCCCTGGCAGTGAGTGAGGAGAATGCCTGCGGGGGAGTCATCGCAACTGCCCCCACATGTGGATCATGCGGTGTCCTCCCGGCCGTATTGAAATACTCAAAACAGTTCAACAGACACACTAACAGTGATATAATCAAGGCGCTGGCAACAGCCGGGCTCATAGGCACACTTGTAAAAAGAAATGCATCCATCTCCGGAGCCGAGGTTGGCTGCCAGGGTGAGATAGGCACTGCGTGTGCAATGGCCTCAGGGGCTCTTACACAACTTTACGGAGGCACGAACTACCAGATAGAGTACTCCGCAGAGATGGGAATAGAGCATCACCTGGGTCTTACATGCGATCCCATCGCAGGTCTTGTTCAGATACCCTGCATCGAGAGGAACGTATTTGCCGCCTCGAGAGCCCTTGCGCATAACACCTTCGCCATGCTCTCCGACGGGCGCCACATGGTCAGTTTTGACAAGGTGGTGCAGACCATGAAACAAACCGGAAAGGACCTGCCCAGCCTCTATAAGGAGACTGCCGCGGGGGGCCTCGCCTTCTTCAGCGCCGACCTGCACGTTGATGATTGATTTATCCGGAGGAAACTCTTTTCAGCGTTTGACCCTTGCATTGCCCTCGAAGACGCTCCACACCATCTCCTCGTCGGACGGTTGGGCATAGTCGGTAAGGAAGGTGGTAGCCAGCGCACCGCTGGCCCAGCCGAACTCCACCCACCTGGCGGGGTCCCATCCCTTCAGAATGCCGTAAAGCAATCCACCCACAAAGCCGTCGCCTCCTCCGATGCGGTCCAGAACATGGATCTCGCGTGGTTCTATAATATGCCAGTTGCCTCCCTCCCACATGATGGCTCCCCAGAGATGGGCGTCAACACTCAGCACCTGCCGCAGCGTGGTGGCAAAGACTGAAGCCCCCGGGTACTCCCTCCTGACACGGTCAATCATCCCCTTGAAGGTTTCCATCTTGGAGCCGAGATCCTTCCCTCCTGCTTCGGGACCCTCTATTCCCAGGCAAAGCTGGAAATCCTCCTCGTTGCCCACGAGGATGTCAGCCACGGAAGCTATCTCCCGGAAGATGCCGGAGAGCTCCTTCTCACGGCCTTTCCAGAACGATGCCCGGTAGTTGAGGTCAAACGATATCCGCGTGCCGTGCTTCTTCGCCTCGCGGGCCAGTTCAAGGCAGAAGGCGCTTGTCTCCGGCGACAGGGCTCCGATAAGACCTGAGAGATGCACTATCTGCACCCCCTCCTTCCCGAAGATACGATCCAGGTCAAAATCCTTGGCGTTCAGTGTGCGCCCCACCTCCCCGGCACGGTCGTTATGCACCCTCGGGCCGCGGGAGCCATATCCCATGTCGGCAATATTGAACTGGTGACGGTATCCCCAGGGGCCGCCCTGTGCAACCTCCTTTCCCTCATAGGTCATATGCCGGCCTGAGAGGTTGTTTCTAATGAACTGCGCTATGGGGCTGTCTTTGACGAATGTTGTCAGTACTTTCACCGGAAGGCCGAGATAGCTGGCTACGCTTGCCACATTAGTCTCCGCGCTTGTTGCCTGCATGAAGAAGGTGTCACTTGTATGAACAGGCTGGTGGTTCACAGGGGTTATGCGCACGCCCATGCTCGTGGGGACAAGCAATGAGTAGGCATAATCTTTTCTTAATTCAATGCTCATTTTCTATTCGGTTTTTCAGATCTCTGTGTTATAATGCTGCACATAAATCACCCTGCCGGCAGGGTAAAATTATCACTTTTTCCTGACCGGCATGTGGAATTTCCGGTCAATCGCTGAAAAAGGCCCTTCTCAGCTCCGTGATGTTGTTATCTGAAATCGGATTGACGCTCCCGAGTGATTTTCCGAGNNTATCAGCACAGCGGGGATGCCCGCACTCAGTTTTCCGGATATCTCCTCCCGGCCCGGTGAAAGTGCCCCGAAAGGTACGAGAGGCATCTCCTGCAGCAAAATCCAGCTCTCAGGGATGGTCCTGACATTTACCTCCTTCCCTGTCACCGCAAAAGCCATCAGGTACGGAGGCCGGGCAGTAATCACCGCCCTGACGGCGGGAAACCTCTGATAGATCTCAGCATGCAGTCTTTCCCCGGGAAAGCTGTGGATTTCTCCGCTTCTGACTTCAGTAATGTCACCCCTCCCGATATTGCATCTTAAAACCTTCTCACGGGTAATGAGTACATTGTCTCCTGTGCTCCTTGCCGATACAATCCCGCAGTAACCGTACATAAGCTCCCTCCTGCATGCCCGCACCGCAGTACGGCAAATCTCCTCCGCCAGCAGTTCCTCATCAGGGCTCATCTCACTGTCTGTTACCCCTGTCAGCAAACCCCTGCCGGTTTTCGGAGGATAATTGCCGGAATTGAATTCAGAATTGTCTCCAGTGGCATTTTCAGTGATCACGGGCTCCCCAAGGAATCCGGCAGCATGTATCGTCCTGGCACAGTATTCCAGGGCCTCCAGTCGCGCCTGCGCTTCTGCCAGGTCTCTGCCGCCGACAACCACGGCATGGTTTTCCATGATAACTGCATTGTGACCCTTAATGAACTCCCGGGCCACTTTCTCTCCCATGGCATCGCTGCCGGGAACTGCATACCCGGCATACCCGACTGCTCCGCAAGTCTCCCTCCATGCTCTCACCACCGATGTGTCAGGTATCCGGTGCACAATGCTGAAGGAGGTCAGTACCGGCGGGTGGGCATGTATCAGCGCCCTGATGTCAGGTCTCGCAGCATAGACGCCCCGGTGGAGCGGGTATTCCATGGATGGCCTGAGCGGGCCTGCCCAGGTTCCGTCAGGGGCTACACACACCACCTCGTCGGGCTTCAGTGATCCCTTGTCGGTGCCTGACGGGGTGATCCAGGTGTTTCCAAGGCTGTCAGTGACAGACATGTTACCCCCCGAGGTGGTTGTCATTCCATGCCTGTAGATATGGCCCATGGCTCGTGCCATCTCCTTCCGGATATAATCCGGTTCATCCCATAGTTCAGGATGTCTGAAATCAATGCCATTATCCCCGGATGTCTCCATGGTGCAGGTTTTTTATTTAATTTGGAGAAGTTTTCTCCGGAACACGGTATAAAGATAGCAAGAAGATCTCTCTGCATGGCGGTGACACTCTCTGAATATGACCTTCCCGATGCCTTCCTGTTCAGCGAGGGCTCCACGGGAATAATTGTCTGGCAGCCGCAGGAAACAATCATTGTGCTCGGCCAGTCAAACAGCGTGGAATCGAGCATATGCACAGAAGCAGTGGCAGCCGCTCCCCTGCGCGTCACCAAAAGGCCGTCTGGCGGAGAGACGGTCATACTCACCCCTGCCACAGTCGCGTTTACCGTAGCCAGGCAGTTTCCGGCCATGATACAGTTCAGGGAATTCTTCAGGATGGTCAACAGTGTGGTAATTGACGGGCTGAGAGAATTGGGTGTTACCAGCCTGGGTTCGAAGGGTATCTCTGACATCACCATCGGCAACCGCAAGATACTGGGTTCATCGATGAGGAAGGTAGGCGACAAGCTGGTGTATCATGCTGTCCTCAACCTGGCAGAGGATCCCGCCCTGTTCAGCAGGTATCTGCTTCATCCCCGCCGGGAGCCTGACTATCGCGCCGGCAGAAGTCATCATGAGTTCGTGACCTCACTTGCCGGCGAGGGTTACAGCTTCGCCCCCGGCGAGATCATGGAAATGCTGAACCGCCGGCTCGGAGGACTCATGGTCTCCCGTCCGGCGGTTGCGCAATAAAATGAATTATAGCGAAGGCTTATTCCTGCATTATCTTCAGGTAGCCCACCATCCCCTCAAAAATCTTCACCGCCATCAGCTGGCGGAACTCCGGGTCAGCAAGTTTCTCCTCGTCCTCAGCATGACTCATGAAGGCCTGTTCAACCAGCACGGCAGGCATCTGGGATGCACGGGTGACGGTATAGTTGAATGATCCCACCACGCCGAACTCCGCCAGCCCTGTCTCCAGCATCCTGTCATAGATTGTCTGTGCCAGCGGCGCCCAGAACGGATTATGCCAGTAGGTGCTGGTGCCTTCCACTGACAGGTAGCCGGTGCCTCCCGCGTTGGCATGAATGCTGATGAGCATGTCTGCCCCTGCCTTTATGGCCTTGTCGCGCTTATCGAGCAGGGTCATGTCCACATCACTCTCCCTTACCTGCAGCACCTCGGCGCCCATTGAGTCGCAAAGCTCTCCGAGCCTGAATGACAGATCGAGGTTTATGTCCTTCTCAACGAGACCTGACAACCCGATAGCGCCTGAGTTTGACCCGCCGTGGCCCGCCTCGATGGCAATTTTCAGTCCTGCCAGCGGCTTCTCCCCTGCCGGATCAAATACCGGGGCATACCTGACGGTAAGCATCAGGCTTCTGCCAGCGGGTCTGATGTCATATCCCCAGATCTTCCCGCTCTTCAAATTCACGTAAACCCGGAAGGTTTCCGGGGTGCTCTGCTCCCACGTAAGCTTGTCAACAACCCTGCATCCTTTGCGGTGGGTGACCCACGTGGCCGCCGACTCCACCCCGAAAAGCGTCACAACAAGACGTTTCCCGTCAGGATCGGGAAAAACCTCATAAGGCACCGGCTCAAGGTAAGGTATGGAAACCACATCGCCCCGGGCCGACGGTCCGCATGACATGCTGGTGACATTGTACAAAGGCTGAGTTTTGCCCCCATCCTGAATCTCAACATCATCCTCGCTGATGAATCCTGTTTCGGTATTGCTCAGCCTGATCCTGTAATTGTTGCCAATCTTGCCGCTGGTCTTAAGAATCACCCCGGGTCCCAGTTCTGACCTTATCGGTCCGCCCAGTCTTGGGGCTCCGAGGTTATAAACGAGCCTCGAGTAATCATTCTTCACGCGTACGAGCGGAAAATCCTCAGGGTTCCGGACGGTCACTGTCCTGGACAATTCAGGCCTGTAGACGCCCTCCGGGGCTCCTCCGGTTGCAGGCACCAGCCTGACAGCAAAGGTATGCGGCACGCCTGCGGCGAAGTCCCTCACCGGTACCTCTGCCCGGTACAGGCTGTAGTCATTATAATCCTCCCGAAGGCATTTAATGCTTTTCCTTCCCGGTTTGATATCAAGCCATGCCTCCTGCCCCTTCGAGGCGCGAAAGCTTATCTTCACCACCTCGCCGGGAAGCACTTCCAAATCGGCCGACGGCTCGAATGACCTCTTTTCGATCCATAGCGGGAATGGCTGCCGGCTCAGGTCTCTCTTTTCATAGATGACCGCATGCTCGCAAACTGCTTTCCGGCCATCGGGATAGACCGCTTCAGCCGTAATCATGTTCACTCCTTCATTGAATGGAACAGTCATAAAGAATATTCCTGTTTTGTACTGCTTCACGGTCTGGCCGTTAATGCTTACGGTGGCAGGGTATTCACTTTTGCACAGGATGTCGAACTGTGGCTGGTGCGTCAGCGGCTCCGGAAGCCTGAGGAACTTTACCGGGGGCGGGTTGTTCCCGATGCTGTCGCATCGGCATGGTATTGCCGCAAGCGTTTCTGCAGCCCTGGCCCTGGCTGCAATCTCAGCCGCATTCGCAGCCGCGGCTGCCGGGTCCTCCACCTCAGTCTTCCCTGTCCTCGCGGTGGTGCTGCATCCCAGGAGCAACGCCGTTGCCAGGGCTATGATAAACAGGTTCTTCGTCATCTGTAGAGCAGGTATTTCTGTCTTGTTTCCATAAACTCCTTCACATCATCCTGGCAGGCTTTCACCACCTCCTGTACGGTTACCCCGGGTTCATTCAGCCTCCTCATGATGACCGGAGGTGACCAGACAAGTGAATCGGGACTTGTCTTCCTGTAGGCATCAATAATATGAAGTGATGCTTCTACTGAGCGGAACGCGGCAGGATCTGTCAGGATGATCTCCACTCCTCCGCACAATTCGTTCCACGGTTTTCCGCTGCGGTTATAACCGGTGCCGGCTGAGCGGGGAATGAAATACAGAGGCCTGAAGTATGCCCCGGCGATTCCTCTCGAGTTCAGGTCCGCAGCAGCCTTNNTCAGCATTGACCCATGGGGCTCCTGTCACCAGAAAAGGCTTGGTCATGCCCCTGCCTTCTGACATGTTGGTACGCTCGAAGAGGCACTGGCCCGGGTATACCACTGCCGTCTCCCAGTTGTCGATATTGGGTGACGGCATCACCCACTGAAGTCCTGTTTCGTTCCACATCATGCTCCTGTTCCATCCCTTCATCTTGATGACGGTGAGGTCAGCTCCGTAGCCCTCAGTCTCATTCCACATCTTCGCCAGTTCGCCGTGAGTCATCCCATGCCTAAGCGGAAGGCGATGGCGGTAGATGCTGATTGTATCGTGCATCGGGCCCTCCACAACACGGCCGCCGAGAGGGTTGGGCCTGTCGAGGACGATAAATGGTACGCCAGCCTTTGCACATGCCTCCATGGCATGAGACATTGAAAACTTGTATGTGTACCATGCTGATCCCACTCCCTGGATGTCAAAGAGCATTACGTCGATACTGTCGAGCCACTCACGTTTTGGCGCCCATGATTCGCCGTAAAGGCTGTAGACGGGAATCCCGGTAACAGGATCCTTCTCGCCGTCAGTGAAGATTCGCCCGTGCTGTGCTCCCCTGACGCCGTGTTCCGCTCCGAAGAGAGCCACGAGGTTAACTCCGGGGGTGGTGGCAAGTATGTCAACAGTGCTTCGCATATCTATACCAACCGCGGATGGGTTGGTGATGAGGCCCACCCTTTTGCCCCTGATCAGGTCGGGATGTTCGTCTAAAAGCACATTTATACCCGGAGTCACTGCCGGTACGGGTACCGGAGGCCGTTTCATCCCTTCATAGAACTCTGCCAGGCTTTTATCAAGATCCGGTGCATCGGCGAGGGTGAATTCATTGACCCCCATCCTGCTGATGCCACTTTCGTTCCCGAAACGGTCAACGGCTGAAACGGCTACAGAGTCAAGCGAAGTGAAAGCCTGATCTGCCTTCGTCACTTTGTCACGGGAAGTGCGGGCAAGGTATGTGCGGTTCAGTGTGAAAGCCGGTATGGCATCCTCAGTTATGGTGCTGCCATGGATATGCTGGTTCCATTGCGGACCGTATTTGTAGTAGACCACCCAGCGGCCTATGTCGGCATGATCAGGATAGGTCCATGACAGCCTCAGTGTACCGTTTTCGGCCTTTCTGTTTACCGCGGGAGGTGCCGGGGCTTTCCTGTCGAGCCATGGCATCGGTGGTACCAGTGCAGGCCTGCGGTACGGCCCGTCAGCGATAGCCCTGGCCAGCCCCGGGGAGCTGACCAATGGCCCGATGCTCCAGTGAATCACGCCGGGACTCCCGGGCAGGACACCCCGTGTGACCATGATCTGGTTTATGGTTTCATCAATAGCCCTCGATGCAGGCGACAGCCCGATGCTGATCCCGGGCCACAGATGACGCCCCTTAAGGTTCTCATCCTTCCACCATCCGAGGAGCACCGGGAAACTCTGGGCAATCTGGTTGATTGGCCAGTAAAGCTGAGGCGAGTAATAGTCAATCCATCCCTTGTTGAGCCAGAGCTTCGCATCTGCGTAGAGTGTCTCGTGCTGGTTAAAGCCGCTGCCGATGGCAGGAGGATTGTAAGGCTGCCATATCCCGAAGGGGCTGAGCCCGAACCTGACCCATGGCTTCTCGGCCTTGATGCCCTTATAGAGCCGTTCGATAAAGGTATTTACTGCCTCCCTGCGCCAGTCGGAGCGCGAAAGCTTCCCGCCTGAGCCCTGATAGGCCTTCCAGCTCTGGTCATCAGGAAAATCCTTGAAGTTATTGTAATCGGGATATGGATAAAAATAGTCGTCGAAATGAATTCCGTCGAGGTCATACCTTTTTACCAGGTCCATCACCACATTGTAGGAGTGGTCCTGGGTACCTTTCAGGGCAGGATCCATCCACCAGTAGTTCTCCACCTCTAGCTTAAGCACCAGGTCCGGACGTTTCCTTACAATTGAAACATCTGTTACCGGTCCGGCGGCGGGATGGTGTGCACGATAGGGATTGAGCCATGCGTGGAGCTCTATACCCCTGGCATGAGCCTCATCAATCCAGAACTGCAGAGGGTCATAGTAAGGATCAGGGGCTTTGCCCTCCTCGCCGGTCAGGTAGTATGACCACGGTTCAAGATCGCTGCGGTACATGGCGTCACAATGCGGCCTTACCTGGAAGATGACCGCGTTGAAATTGTTCCGGTGCAGCAGGTCGAGCAGCGCTGTTGCTTCGCTTTTCTGCTCCTCCACGGTAAGACCTGGTCTGCTGGGCCAGTTGATATTGGCAACAGTAGCCACCCAGGCAGCGCGAAATTCCCGTTCGGCGCCGGGCGTGCGGCCCGACGGGTCACCTGTCACGGCCTTCTTCTGGGTTGCACAACCGGCAATGGCAATTGCCATCACCGCTGCAATTACTCTGAATGTGAATTTCCATGTCATAGAGGTTTGGTTTTGAAGGTGTACTGATACAAATATAAAAATCCTCCCCGGCTGACATACAGTCCGATAAAGAATAATAAGAGATTATACAACATATATCATACAAATTAAGCAGGCAGCAGGCAGACTGAGACTGCAGCGGCAGCGGAGGATCAGTCCCGCATCCGCCAGTTGGCGGACCGGGCAGGCTGTAGTGGATTTGAGATTTCCGAATTGTGGAAATCACAGATCGCAATTCGCAGATAGCAGATCGCAATTCGCAAATCTACACCAGCGTCACCTCTATCCCCTTTTCGCGGATGATCTGGATAAAATTACCGGGTGCGTTGCGGTCGGTTATGATATGATGCACCGTGCTGAGATTACATATTTTTCCGAAGCCCCGCTTGCCGAATTTAGTGGAGTCGGCCAGCACAATCACCTCCTGGGCGGCATTGATCATGTACTGGTTGAGATGAGCTTCGGCTATATTACTGGTAGTCAGGCCATGATCAAGGTCAAGACCGTCAATACCTATAAAGAGCTTGCTGCACATCATCTCCGTCAGGAGGCTCTCAGCGTAGGGACCGATGACCGAGGCAGAGCTCTTGCGGAGTGATCCGCCCAGCTGGATAATGTCAACATTGGGTTTATAGCTGAGGATAAGTGAAACCTTTACCGAGGGGGTGATCACGGTTATCGGATCGGTGATTGTGATATGCTGCGCAAAAGCCAGGACCGTGGTGCCGGAAGCAATGATGATCCGGTCATTTTTGACAAGCAGTCTGTTGGCTGCCTCGGAAATCCTGGTCTTCTCTCCTACCTGCACCTTCTCCTTCTCGTCAATGTGACGGTCAATGGTAAGCGAACTGACCTGGCCGGCACTGCCATGACTGCGGATCAGCATCCTCCGTTCCTCAAGATCTTTCAAATCCTTTCGAATCGTAACCTCAGAAACCCCCAACCGTAAGCTAAGGTCATGCACTCTCACATAACCGTCTTTTTCAAGTTCCGCCAATATTATCTTATGGCGTTGCGCTATGTTTCTCATAACCCTGGCACCTTATTACTGAATCGGAATTACTATTCAAATGTAGAAACAAAAGTAATATAAAACAAGATAAATAAAATCTTAAAAACATATAAATATTACGTTTTATTACTTTTTCTTTCTTTTTTGTTTTGTTTTAAGAAATCAAAGTCATAATTTTACCTTGTTTTTCTGACAATAATCATATTTAAGCCACTATAACATTGGAAAGAGAAGACTTTTTAAAGGATTTGAAAGACAAAAAGCGTCAGTGGGACTTCATTATCATCGGGGGAGGCGCTACCGGTCTTGGTGTGGCGGTGGATGCTGTCACCAGGGGTTACAGCACCCTGCTGCTTGAACAGAGTGACTTTGCAAAGGCTACATCGGCCCGCAGTACCAAACTTGTGCACGGAGGAGTGCGCTATCTTCAGAAGGGCGATGTGGCCCTGGTCAGGGAAGCACTCCGCGAGAGGGGTTACCTTCGCAGGAATGCCCCGCACCTGGTGAAGAACCAGCGTTTTATAATCGGTAACTACAAATGGTGGGAGAAGCCCTTTTACACTATCGGGCTTACCTTCTATGACCTGCTCTCGGGCGGCATGAGTCTGGGACGCTCCCTGCCCATGAGCCGCAGCACTGTGGTCAAGTCCATCCCGCAGATTGTCCGCAAAGGGCTCAAGGGTGGTGTCGTCTATCATGACGGCCAGTTTGACGACTCCCGGCTGGCAGTCAACCTGATGCAGACAGCCATTGAAAAAGGGGCAACCGTTGTCAATTATACAAAGGTGATACAGTTGCTAAAGACCTCTGAAGGCCAGGTTTCAGGAGTGGTGGCCGTGGATGAGCTTGACGGCACACACTTCACTGCCGAGGGAAAATGCATTGTCAATGCCACCGGCATATTTGTCGACAGTATAATCAGGATGGACAACCCCGAAGAGAAGCCGCTGGTGAGACCGAGCCAGGGTGTTCACCTTGTTGTTGACAGGAGTTTTCTCGGAGGTGATGACGCCATCATGATTCCAAAGACCAGTGACGGCAGGGTGATGTTCGGCGTGCCCTGGCATAACCGCGTTATACTCGGCACCACTGATGTTCCCGTGAAGGAGTTCGTGCTTGAACCCAAGGCCCTCGATGAGGAAGTTGACTTTATCCTCGAGACTGCGGGCAGGTATCTCGAGAGAAAACCGCAGCGCAGTGACGTGCTGTGCGTCTTCGCCGGCCTCCGTCCGCTTGCGGCGCCTAAGCATGATGATGGCGGAGCCAAAACAAAGGAGATATCGCGCAGCCATAAGATGCTTGTATCACCGTCAGGTCTCGTTACAATCACCGGCGGCAAATGGACCACCTACCGCAAAATGGCTGAAGATACCGTTAACGCCGGCATCAGGGCAAGGAAGCTTCCGTTCAGGCCGTGTCGCACCAGGGACCTGAAGATCCACGGCTGGTATGAAAATCCCGACAGAACAAACAGGCTGTACATTTATGGCAGCGACCTGGATGAACTGATGCTGATGCAGAAGGAGAATCCCGAATGGGCCGAGAAGCTTAACGGGGAGTCTGACTTCACTGCCGGGGAGGTTATATGGGCAGTAAGAAAAGAGATGGCGCGCACCGTTGATGATGTGCTCGCCCGCAGGGTGAGGGTTCTCTACCTCGACGCAAGGCAGTCGATATCCCTGGCTCCGAAGGTTGCCGGGATCATGGCCAGGGAACTGGGCCGTGACAAGGACTGGGTCAGGCAACAGGTGGAGGAGTACACAAATCTGGCAAAAGGGTATGTGATGTCATGATTTCTGACAAGGATCCTTACTGTAACAATTAATTAATGTTAAAGAAACTGGTACGAAAGAAAGAAACTCAATATTTGCCCGCAGAAAACCTGATAAAGCAACCTGACAAACAACGCACCGATGATAAACTTTCTGAAACCACCCCCATACAAGGAGCCCCTGCCTGAAGAGAAGATTGACAAAACCTACAAGCGTCTTCGTCTGCAGGTCTTCATGGGAGCCTTTATAGGCTATGCTGCATATTACCTCGTCAGGAAGAACCTGGCTCTGGCCATTCCCGGCATGATTCAGCCGGTTGAGAGCGGCGGACTGGGCTACACCAAGCTTCAGCTCGGAATTGCCCTCTCGGCCATATCAATTGCCTATGCCTTCAGCAAATTCATAATGGGAGCTCTGTCAGACAGGTCGGATGCAAGAAAGTTCCTGGTAATCGGTCTCATCCTTTCTGCAGTGCTTATGATGTCGGTCGGGATCTTTCCCTTCGCCACGAGCGCGGTATGGATAATATTCCTCTTCATGCTTGTCATAGGCTGGCTAGGCGGCATGGGCTGGCCGCCGTGCGGCCGCATCATGGTTCACTGGTTCTCGCACAATGAGCGAAGTTTCAAGATGGGCATATGGAACACCTCCCACACTGTCGGCAGCGGCCTGATGGGTAACCTGGCAGCCTGGGGCACCATGCTCCTTGGCGGCCTGTTCCTGGTTGACCTCGGAGGAGGAGTGACCGTGGAACAGAGCTGGAGGGCGGTCTTCATCTTCCCCAGCGCAGTGGCACTTCTGCTGGCGCTATTCTGCTGGTGGGCACTGCGTGACACACCTCAGTCATGCGGCCTTCCCTCCATAGACAAATACAGAAATGATGTACCGGTACAGAAGGAGATGAGCTCCGACAAGAAGATCCCGGTGAAGGAGCTTTTCATTAAATACATCTTCACCAACAGGATTCTGTGGCTGATTGCCCTTGCCAACGTCTTCGTATACCTCATCCGCTACGGCATAGGCGACTGGGCGCCCACCTACTGCGAGGAAGCAGGACTGCTTACCAGCGAGCAGAGCAAGATGGCATTTTCACTGCACAACTATGCCGGCGTACCGGGAATGGTGCTCATCGGATGGATCTCCTCAAAGGTATTCAAGGGTCGCTGTGCCCCGGCAAACGTGATCTATATGGTCCTGGTGCTGCTCAGCGTATTGCTCTACTGGAAAGCCGTACCCGTGGCTTCATTCTTTGCCAATGCCTTTGGCACAGATCCCGATGCCACCAGGGTCACGGTAGTCTATTCTGCCCTGATAGCCATCGGCTTCTTCATCTATGGCCCGGTGGCCCTCATCGGCGTGCAGGCCGTCAACCTCGTACCGAAGAACGCTGCAGGAACCGCAGCCGGATTTGTTGGCCTCTTCGGATACCTCATAGGTGACGCCCTCCTCTCAAAGGTGCTGATAGGCGCAGTGGCAGACAATGTAAGCCTTGGCTGGGGTGCAACCTTCTGGATATTCATCGCTGCCAGCATTCTGGCCGCCATCTTCTCGGCAACCACCTGGAAAAAGGAAAAGGAAACATATCTCGGACACGCAAAATGAATAACATGAAACGACTGATAGTAACTGTTCTTGCAGCGGCATTCTGCCTTACCCCGACGGTTAATGCACAGACTTACCGGCATATCTCCGGCTGGTCACAGGATGTTAATGACCGTATAGAAGGGTTCCTCAACTCAACCATCACCATGAACATAAGGAAGGTAGCGGTGTTCGACAGTGACGGGACCACCTTCGGCCAGGTGCCTTATTACCTTGCTGACGAAGCACTCTACCGTTACGCTGACGTGGTTCTGAAGGAGAGAAAGGACAGTGAGGCAAAGGACAAACTGAAAATCCTGGAAAGAATGGTAAAGGACGGCAACAACGTAGGGAAACCCTACGTGGAAGACAGGGTTCATTTCCTGGCAGGGCTGACACCCGGAGAGATAGAAATGATAGGATATGAATGCTACCGGGAATCATACAGCAGAAAAACCTACCCGGAGATGAAACAGCTGGTTGCAAACCTGAAGGAATATGGATTCGAGGTCTACATACTTACTGCATCGCCTGAGTTCCTCTACCAGAAGTTCGTGTCAGAGGAATATGGCATCCCTGTCACCAACGTTGTGGGTGCCAAGTGCGTGGTAAAGGAAGGTGTCACCACCGGCGAGATCATCCCTCCCATCCCGCAGGATGACGGTAAGGCTCATACCATAGAGACCTTCATCAAGGCAAGACCCCTGATTGTCGGAGGAAACAGCCGCGGCGACATGGACATGCTTAACGAGTCGGCAGGACTGAAGATTGTTGTCAATCCGGATGATATTACCGTTCGCGGCCCGGAGGACGGTCCCATGAACGGCCACACGGTGAAATCATACTGGGAGAAGGAAGGAGCGTTGATCGTCAGGTGCAACGATGTGCGTGACCCGAAGGTCAGGTTCCACACTGAAGAGTGGAAAATCAGACAGAACATTGCAAATCCTAAATGACCAGTCACAATGAAGATAAGAATACTATTCTCAATGGCCGTTACGGCTGCCCTGCTGGCAGGATGCGCCGGCAAGAACGCTCCCGTAACGGGAGGAGTGCAGGACTACATGCCTGACAACGCGGTCATCGCGCATCGCGGAACCATATACTGGGCTCCCGAGCTTACCGAGTCTGCCTTCCGCTGGGCTCGCAACACCGGTGCCGATTACATGGAGCTCGATGTACACCGTACAAAGGACAGTGTACTTGTAATAATGCATGACAAGACCTTCAAACGTACTACAAACGTGGCGGAGGTTTTTCCCGGCAGGGAGGGCGATCCGATAGGCACCTTCACATGGGAAGAGATAATGCAGCTTGATAACGGCAGCGCATTCAACAAAAAGAACCCTGACCAGGCCCGGCAGAGCTTCGAGGGTCAGAACGTGCTGACGTTTGAAGATGTTTTCCGCATCGCCGAAGGCAAACGGATTAAAAGAAATCCTGACGGCAGCCGTGTCTTCACAAAAGACGAAACCGGAAAATATCACTTTGAGTACGAGGCTGACCCGGCAGACAACGGTCACAGGCCCGGAGTTTACATTGAATTCAAGATACCTGATGAATACCCTCTCATTGAAGAACAGGTTTACGATGAACTGGCCAGGATTGGCTGGAATCCGCTTGAGGGAGTTACACCATCAGCCGATGAGCCATTCCTGAAGGGAGACAGGGTCAACGTCGGCAACACCAGGGGAAAAATCCTTGTGCAGACATTTTCACAGAAGGGAATGATGAACATCAAAAGGGTATTTCGCGAACAGGTACCCGCAAGTTACCTCATCGGCAATCCCAAAACCAACCTATTTGCACAGGAGGCAGTGACTGACAGCATCGTGGCTTTCGCGCGTGAGTGCGGCGCACAGTTTATCGGCACCAATCTGGGAGATGAGAATGACGGCCTTTCTCCGGAGTTTGCAGCAAAGATCCGTGCCACAGGACTTAAGTCAAACGTTTATTCATTCAATACGGTTGAGCAGATGGAGAAATATTTCGGCCAGGGTGATGGGAAGAAAGCCTCTCCTCTCACTGAAGGCATGATCACCAACCGCACCGACCTGACGATAGATTTCTATCACTCCCGTAAGGTTCGCGCATACAAAACCGAAAAAAGCCCGCAGGAGATACTTGCGGACCTGGGGTATAACCAGTAAAATGAGTAATGCATGCCAGATATAAAGAAACTGATATTTCTGCTTTTGATTGCGGCAATAGCCGCCTGCACCGGGTGCAAGGAAGATCCGCCTCCTCCGGATGAGGGAGGATTGAAGATCACGGGGGTATCCATCCCTGCAAGCCTTAACATTCCTGCCGGAGGCGAGGTCACCATTACAGGCAGCGGATTTGCAGCAGGTGATCAGATGGTGTTCGTGCTCGTCAGCGATGCCGGAAAGGTTTATACCGCCACGGTAGCATCAGTGACAGGACAAAGCGCCGGTTTTACCCTTCCGGCCGGGTTAACATCCGGCACGTACAGCCTGACGGTCAAAAGAGGCACCGACAGCATGGTGCTCGGTACCCTGACCATAAATGTGGTAGCAGACAACGCCATTCCGGATAAACCGGGAATGACCCTCAAGGGGGTGGTCTACTGTGACGGAGAAGGGATTCCCGGAGTGGTTGTCTCTGACGGAGCGGAAGTTACGGTTACTGACAGCAAGGGGATCTATTACCTGCCGTCGTTAAAACAGAATAAGTTCGTA
>MTKZ01001453.1_pt1 | contig 66778 bp, 53 predicted proteins | sample 1042781 | NCBI WGS metagenome assembly MTKZ01 (sample SAMN06212207, study PRJNA360539) | anaerobic digester metagenome | biome: Wastewater treatment plant; material: sludge; isolation source: anaerobic digester fed with sludge from wastewater treatment plant | place: Denmark: WWTP Viborg ... | reverse complement strand
CAGATGGAGGTGGATGTACAACAGATGGAGGTGGATGTACAACGGATGGAGGTTGTCCAGACTGTGGTACCGATGGAGGTTGTCCAGACTGTGGTACCGATGGTGGTTGTCCAGATTGCGCCGCAGATAATCAATCTGAATACGCAATGGACGGATGTCAAACTTATCACACAACCGACGATCCAGGCTGCGCATCTAATTACGCAATTTATTTCGGCCAAAATATTTTTCCATCATTAAGTACCTTTAGTAGCATGGCTTCATCGTGTAGTGAGCAATTATGCCCAGTATATCGTTCCATTGAATATTTAGTGCCACCCTGTCCCCCAGATACAGCGTCTAATATTACATCGCAACAATCTGTATATTTAAGATCTAAATATTCTTTTAATTCATCTGAAATTATGCCACCAGAACCATTTACATTTACTGGATATACAAATACTATAAATATTAAACCAGAAACATTCTCATTTTCTTTCAAAGAACCAGCTAGAATGTTCTCTGAAATACTAATATCCGCAGATGTTATGACACTTTCACTTATCGATGATAATGGAGAAACAACAAGAATAGCCGAAATTTATAGAGAACACTCGGAAGATGCATCAATGATTGATGATTTTTATCAATATTTGTATTTCCATATGGGAATTAGGGAAAAATATAACACAGATACATTTAAAACTGCATTGACAAATGTAGAAATATCTTCAAGTAATAATAATATTGGAGAAGCAATTAAGCCATCCTCAGTGACTTCGTGGCTAAAAACAGATGGATCATACGCAGATCATGATTTAATTTATGGAAAAAATATTGTCCTAGCACAATCAGAAAATGATAAAGAACAATTAATTATCAATGACCAATATTCACACATAGCACAAAAAATTAAAATCGAGAATAATAGTTCTCTAAGAAAAAATGCACCAACCAATGTTGCAACAATAGGATGCGTTAAAATTAAAGTAAACGATCTTTCAAGTGATATTAAAGAATGGAGATGTATTATTACAGGAAGCAAAGAAGTAGCAGGCGAATTGTTGCCGGATATAACAATAGACTCTGGAGGAACAAATAGGCCAAAGAATGATTTCCAAATATATAGCACTAAGGCCCTCGGCGTTGCTTTTGGCAAAAAAATGCCAGGATCAGATTTAGTTGAATTTGTATTTGATTCGCCAATAGAAATTAATAAATATGATAGCCAGAATGCAACAACAACTACATATTGGGTAATAATTACACATCCAGCGTTATCTAATGTCCTACTTGGCACAGTTGCAGCAAATAATTACCCAATAACTATTGATTATGATACAGAGGCAAGCAAATATTTAACCGATCTTTATATTAAAACTGGAGACAATAATAAATATTTAAACGATAGTAATATTATGGCATATAATATTACAGATGGATTTATTGAAATTGAGAAAAATATATGGATCAAGATTTATTCGGGATCATATATTAATCTCAAAAATAAAATAGATGGACAAAAAATAGCAATTAAAATGGCTGCGAGAAACCATGCGGGTCTAATTTCAGATAGAAGCATTGCCGCAGATTTTTCTACAGTGGATTTAATTCAGCCAGTAGCTACACTTGAGGCAATGAATCCAATTAGTATTTCTCGAAGATGTGATTTGAAATTAACTGCAAGCGATAATGCATCTGGAATTTGGCGATTTAGAATTGTCTATAAAGATGATTTTAATATTGTTAAATATGACCAGTGGCAATATTGGACAGCACCTCAGGGAACAAATAATATCCAATTTTCCTGGTATTTCCCAGGAAAATTCTATGGCAAGAAGGAACTCTTCGCACAAGTTCAAGATTATGCAGGGAATATTAAAAACACTACTGCAATCGAAATAAATATGAAACATGGTTTTATAATTGATACAGAGCCACCACATTCAACCTCAGTCAATATAAATGCAGGCGCAGATTATTTGAATTCTGATATGGTAAATATAGAAATTAGCGCAATTGATGATACAACTGGGATTAAAGATGTCCGAAGCCTAATTGGCGAAGATGATGAAGGGAATCCAGTTTATGATCAGTGGAGACCATATCAAGAAAATATGGTCCTAGATATGAGTAATGAACCGGATGGGTATAAATCAATTAGTTATCAATTTAGAGATTATGCAAATAATGCAGATCAGGCACAAACTGCGCATGCATTAATTAAAACACTTTGTCCAGATAAATTACCGACAGCAATTAAAACATATGGGTATTCTGGAGAAGATGCGTTATATATCGCATCAACGAAGACCACAAGGGAAACAGGTCTTATTGGAATTTATAAATACATAGACACATCGGAAAGAAAGACCTTTGAGTTCCAGTATAATACCGGATCAAAAAAATTCTTTACGAATAGCGAGATTATAACTATTTATATAAATGGAACAGAGTTGCCAAGGGAAACGAGTGGAACAATTAATTGGACACTGGACTTATTAAACCAAATTATTAGATTTTCTACTGCATATCCTGAAGGAACAGTAATAACAGCAGATGTATATTCGGAAGTTGCATATTTAGATGTATATGATGGAGAATCATTAGAAAATGTGTATGTTTTCGATTCTGAAAAAGAACGTCTAATGACGGCTATGATTGTCTATGGTGGCAAATTATATCTAGGTTTTGCATCAGGAAGAATTTATAGTTATGACGGTGCAGTTATTACTTATGAGTACTTATTGACGTCATCCACCGGAGATCCTCTCCCAGTTGGTACATTTGGGATTCATAAATTCCCAACGGAAACGAGAGAGTTCATGTTTACTGGTAGCCTCAAAGAAGCAAGACTTTGGAGTTACGGTGGAAATCCTGCGCTCCCCAATTATAATTGGAAATTAGTTGATGACATCAATAATTATACTGGATATATTTCCGCACAGGGCGGAATTATTCATGACAACTTATTCGACAATAGTGAGAATTGGGTAACAACTACTCCAATTAAATTTAATAATCAAAATAGTGTCATCACACTGGACAGTTATAGAGATTATTTATTTATTGGGACTGGTGATACTTCTAGTATTCCTGGAGACGGCTCTGCAGTCTTTATGTATGGTAAATACTATGACAACGATGGATATACGATAAATACCGATATTAAAGTAAATCTTTTGAAGACGATTTCCAAAAACAATGGGGGGACACAAGTAAGGGCCCTTAAAAAGTTTGGAAATAAGATTTATGCTGGAACAAATAAAAATTCAATCTTTGCCTATGAATTTATTAAAAAATTGAATCCTCATTATGATATTTGGAGCAATAAAACAGTAATTAATGAATCATTCCTAATAAAATATGCTCCTTGGAGATATTATGAATCTGGCGGAACGATTGCTGGATTTACCGATCCATCTTTTTCTAATTATTTATCAATAACTAGTTATTTTGATAATGTCATTGGAAGTATTGATTATTATACACTTAATATCGCATGTGATCTTGGAGTAATTGCTAGATTTGATCAGACAAGCAACGAGACCCCGTGGAGTGCTATCAATAATTCAACAGGATGGACCGTAGAGGCAGAATTAAAACATATTGATGGAGATGGATATCAGGGAATCGAAGTATTCGATGGTTCATATCAAGCTGAAATTAGATTCTATGCAGATAAAATAAAAGTTATAAGCAAAGATGCCATAGATATAATAAATATTTCAGACATAGAGCTAGATGAATACTATGTAAAAACAAAATTAAATTCAATTGATTGGATAGCACCAGAGGATTCAAATGTAGTTGCAAATATAATTGATGATTCACTTAGCCTATCCATAGAATCGAATGAAAACGAAGAAGCATACATTGAATTTGAATCAATTTTCAAAACTGGGAAAAATTCACAAGTTAATATGGAAATTGCTGCGAGGAATTTCGTTTTCAGCACAATTAATATTAAGTTGTATTGGCTAGAAGATGGGGAGACAGAGTATACGGAGACTCATTCGCATTCATTTAATGTATATAACAGTAATATGATGAAAGATATAATAATCCGTCCAAATTGGTCATCGAAGACTATAAATAAAATGAAATTAGTTGTACCAAGCATTTATGGGGCATCATTAAATATCGATAAATTCGAAGTCACCGGAGAAGAAAACAGGGGCATAGATTTCAAGGAAATTAATAAATTTAGGCTCACAGGAAAAGAAAGTACACTTGCAGTCTATGTTAATGACAATAATACTCCAATTTTTAGAAAAATCAATTGGATGAAAGCATCTGGCGAAGGCAAGTCTTTATCTTTTGGTAAAAATAATTATCAGTCTGCATATAGTAAATTTGCATGGAAATCTATTAAATTTGCCAGTGGAGCTTATAAACCAAAAATAAATGAGCATATTAATTGGACACTTTCTGGAGTCTTTCCTGCTACTTCAAAAATTAAAAAATTCGAGGCCCTTGGTGCATCTTTATATGCCTATGCTGATCCGCTTGATACAATTATTAATATTGTGCCTGAAGAAAAATTACATCCAGTTGTTTGGAAACTTCCGACATATGATTCACTTTACTGGGGAGATCCGGAGGGCATTGAGGATAGTTTCTTCGGTGAAAACATAATTTCTGTTATAGATACTACAGTATGGAGAAACCAAATTTATTCAGTTGCGGAATATATTAAAAATACGACAAATATAAGAGAAAATCTTAAAAATAAATTTGATATTTTAGACAATGCGATTACAGGAGAACAAATTGCAAGCAATGTTTGTGGAAATTTATATATGCGGAAAAGGTTACATAGTGGATACGGAGAAATAATAAAGGATACAGTTGGGCCAAGTGCATCTATTCTAATAAATGCGGATGAAGCTTCTAATGGCATAAAAGTTTATAAATTTATTACATTTATGGAGGAGTAAGCAATGGCAAGAAAAAAACAGACACCAATACAAAAAATTAAAAAGAAGCTTGAAGAAGCAGAAGATGTATTGTTAAAAGTAAAATATAATACTGATAAAAATATAGGAAAAGATAAACTTGATGAACTTATTATTGAAGTCGAAAATACAAATGATATTTTATCCCCAATTGTAGAAGCAAAAGAAATAATAAAAAAAATGTTCTCTGGTCCATTGGATGTAGCCAAAAAAGAAGAAGTAGACGGCATTATTGGGAAAATAGTTAAACTTAGAGGAAAATAAAGCTTGGATAAAAAACAAACACTATTAATCCTAGGCTCAAATGTAAATATTGATGATTTAGAAAAAAAGCCTTTTGCATATAAATATTGCATCACCGGGTTATCAAAAAACAATTTTAATTTTCGTTTTTTTGACAAAACAATGGAAAATCTAATCGCCTTTATTAAAAATAAATGTATAACAAATATAGCCATTGCGATTAGACAGGATTATTTGGAAGATATTTTTGCATATTTATCAGAAATTCCAAATTTATGCATATGGCTATGGAAAAACAACAAATTTGAACGAATTTAACCAGGAATTTAACGATGCCCCGAGAATATTCATTATACTAGGGGCATAATAAATGGAAACTATAAACAGTGTAATTACAATTTCTCCACTAACCTATATTGCAGATAGAAAATATGTTGGCGAATCTAGAATACATGATAATATATGTTATGTAGATAATTATTGTAATTCTAAATATCAAGCCATCGCATATAGTAATGAATCGTTTTATTTAACTGCAAATACTTGTGCAATTAATGGACAGCAATTTTATAATGTGGCTGAGCCATTCGTTGCCCAATATAGTATTAAACGCCCCAGAAAACTTTATGATGTACCAGGAGAATTTACTTTAACAATAAGTGGAGATCTTTTCCTTCCAATGCTCAATAAAGACGATGGAAATGTTTTTAACCTAAGGAATGAAGCAGGAAGGCTCAATGGAAGCCTAATTATTTTTGATTTTATTTACTATATCCTATTTGGAATGCAACAAACTGGAGAAAAATCATTCTTAACTGGAAAAAATTCATCTAGTATGCATATTCTAAATTGGATTGTTAATTATATAAAAATGCCAGGACATGTGCTTCCTACTAATTTTTGGTTGCTTACAAATGCAAATATTAGTATAGATGGCAATTCAGATACAAATGCTACATGGTCACTTACTTTTACTAGTCTAGCCAATAACTTTGTCAAAGTAATTAGTGCAAATAGCTTTACTCCGCAAAAAGAAATGGAAGAAGCAACAAAAGAAATTGTTATGAGAACAATGAGAACAAGAGATTTTTATGTTAACATTTTAAATAATGCTTATAATTTGATGCCAATAGTCCGAATGGGACTCGATGCAAACATAAATTGGGAAAAAAAAGCTACCAATTTTTCATATTTTCGTGACAAAAGTGAACCATTTTTGCTAAATCGTTATTTTAGTGCTAACAATGTTTCTTCGAATATGCAACTTTCTTTTATAGGAGAAGTCTCGCATCATTCACTTCTCTCCGGATTTACCTCGCAAACGAAAGCAAATATCCCAGTAGATATTTATGTTGCCGGGAAAGGAAAGGGATTCGAAGCAATAACAAACAATTTAATCATTTTACCGAAAGCCTTTAATGTCACTATGTCTGCTGATTCATTTATTAAATGCGATACAAGTGGGAACATTATAGGTATGAATAATATTTATGATACTAATGAAGCATTTTGGATGACTATGGAGACATAATTATGAATCTAGAACAACTGTATCTTCATGAATGCTATATCGATATAAATAATCCAATGGTTTTATTAACAGAAGAACCAAAGAACTCTAAGTGGATTAAATATACACTTAAAGAATTAACTTGGGTAGAATACGATATTATTCAATCAAAATGCATGAAGTTCATCAGAAAATCAAGAGATGAATGGACAATTAATGAAGAAAAAATGCAAAAAGAAATCCTTAAAAAATCATTGCAAACTATTGAAACAAGTGACAAAATTATTTATCATGAAAATTTAACTAGTTATTTATCATATGAAAATGCGACGCTACTTTATCAATACTATATTAATAATTGTTTGCTTACTGAAGCAGATATTCTAGGACTCGATGAACAAGTTAAATACTATATGGATAAAGATAAAATTAATATGATTAAACCACCATACAATCGAATGATAATTATTCTCGACCTCATTCGACATTTCGGATCATTAACTATCAATGATATTCTTTCACTTTCTAAAAAAGATTTAGATACTTTATATATTCTCGGAAGAAGTGGCATTGGCTGGACAGCAAGCAACTTATCTAATTCAGTAAAAGGAACAATAACTAATACTCCAGGAGAAGCATTAATTCGAGGCATTTCTGAGCAAGAAGAAGAAATATTGCGACAAAAACACAATCTAGTACTAGACAATCTAGATAAAATTATGAACAAAGGAAAAGAATAATGCCTCGTTTAAATTCAATAGAAATAAAAAAAGTTGGATTTAGCGCCCTCCCTGATAAATTAATGACACAAAGACTCATTGGAAGCGGAATAATTCCGCCTGAAATGTTCACTAGCGCAGGAGATATTTCTATTCCGGAAATCTCAATTGATGAAGAAGAAGCCAAAGAAGACATAGCAAAAGAAGAAATGCAAAGACTCTCAAAAATTATGGCAATCGGAAATGTTATTGGTGGAGTCACCGAGGAAGAACCAGAGATTGATGAATTTTTCGAGGAGCCAACGCAAAAAGAAATAACAGAACGAATCGTTGAGAAAATTATTGAAAAAAATATTGTTTCTCAAGAGAAAATTGAGCAAATTGTCCAAAATTTCATTTTACAAGAACAAACGCAGAATAAAATACATATAACAAACGAACAACAGGAGACAATTGTTCAAAACATTTTTCAAAATATTCAACCAGAAGCAACAAAACAAATTTTTACAAATTATATTTCATCAGTAGTGCAACCAGAAATAATTAGAGAAATTGTTTCGGAAAGCCTTGCATCTGCACCACAATTGCCTACAGTTGTCACAGAAATGCCTGAAATATCAGAAACAATTATCCCCACAGTACCTGAACAAGAAAGACATGTACAACAAATCAAAGAAGAAATCATCAAGGAAATTACAGGAGAAACAATTGTAGAAAGCATAGAAAAACAAATTTCTACGGAAGCAACGGAAACAATTGTTGAAAAACTCATAGAAAAAAACATTATTTCACAAGAACAAATGCAAAACATTGTCCAAAACATTATTCAACAAAATATAACTACAGAAAACATTTTTCAAAACATTCAACCCGAACAAATTGAACAAATTGTCCAAAATTTCATCTCAATTACTATGCAACCAGAAATAATTAGGGAAATTGTTTTAGAAAGCCTCATAGATGCCCCTCATTTGCCCATATTTGCCACAGGAGAGCCTGTGAGGACAATAGAAGGTCTTCCCGCACAAGAAGAAAGAAAGGCGCTCCTAGAGCCTTTAAAGGCCAAATCTGAAGCAATTCCAGAGAAGCCTGTAACAGTTGGAGAAATTGAGAAAATTGACACAGATGGTGCTCCATTAATTTGGGAAAATCCTATTTTACAAAATTTAGTTGGGGGAGTTGGGGAAACAGAAATAAATGCTACGGAGGATACTTTTGGGAACTACGGGGACATAATTTTAAATGAAATTTTAGAAAATCATAGTGTAGCCCACGGTGATATAATTTTCAATGAACAAAATGTAGAAAATATAAATCAATTTATTAGTGGCGAGACTACAGTTCGAGAAACAATGAATAATTTCTTAGAAAAACAAATTCCAGATAGTGCTCCTATTGGCATTGTTGAAGAAAAAACTCAAGAACAGGCACAGTTATTGCAAACCATTAATGAGATAATTAACAAAAGCACAACTGTGCATAATGTTAATAATATAACTGCGATACAAGAAATTATTAATAAATTTACAGATATAAATATGAGTAACGATAATGTCCAGAATATTATCAATTTATTATCTGAAAACAATGTAGAAAATATAAATGAATTCTTAAATTCAACTGAATTTTCGAGCATCAAGAATGAAAATATTCTACAAATTTTATCAGATCGAACAATTTTAAACAATAATGCGATTTTTAATTCATTTATTGGCTCGAATGTTGAATTTATTCCAGAGAGCAAAGAAATTCCGACATATACGAAGGACATAAATGAATCAATTTCAAGTGGTTTCGGCAATGTCAATGAAATTTATCAAAAAGCAGTCACAGATAGACGAGAAGAAATCAAAAACATTGTCCAAAGAATTTTTGAACCGATAGGCATAGTTTCCCCGAAGGAAGAGATAGAGACATATTATCCGGAAGAAAAAGAAGAAACTTCTTCAACAATAACATATGAGGACTTTAAGGAAGATGTCCAACAATATAGCCCAGATATATCTGAAACAATTATTAAAAAACAGTATGATAATTATTTGCTTCGGCAAGAGACGATTCAAACAATTAATGAGAAAATTGAGCCTGCGGAAATTCAAGCCAGAGGCGATGAATTAAGAAATGAATATGAAAGAGAAAATAATCAAACCAATATTAATATATTAGAATTAATTCAATCGGAAGAATTTAAATATTTACTTAAAAAATATGTTTTATTCAATTATAAGACATCAGAAGAAGTTGAAGAAGCAATAGATGATAAAATAAATAAATATAATAAAGCATTAGGGCTAGATCTAGATGGGAAATTATAATGTCGAATGAATTTTCAATGAGGACTGGCCCTTGGTGGCCTAATAATTTGCCGCCAGAATTCGCATCACTCGGTGTTATTGGGGTTGAGTCTCCTTCTTCAATTAATTTATATGCATCGCCTCTGTGTTATGCGGGCGGTAGTTGTTTAATTTTAAAACCGAAGGATAATGATCCATTTCCAGTTCTTGGTGGCAATACTGATATTATTTTGTCACATATTTCTACAAAGGGAAATTATGAAGGAATATGCGAAGGCACTAAGGTTACGAAGAATCATCATCGAAATTATTTATGGAATATAATTGCCAATAGTTTAGATATTTTTGCAGGCAAAAATGAAATTTATCGCAAGATAGCTGAAAATATGCATGATATTATTGGCGTCCCGAACATTATGTATCAGCACGAAGGTTTAAATATACATATTTCCGATGGACAGAAAATTACCGGAGTCATTCTTGAATATTCGATGCAAATTTCAAATAGTTATTTCGCGCTTGAAGATCAATTCGGACAAACACATTTAGTCACTGGGAATGATATTCTTGCTGAATATTATGAAGTTTGGCGAGAAGCAATGGATTACAGAAGATATATTTTTAAGCAATACATAGAATCTGGACAAATAGAAGTTACAATTCCAGGAACCGATGCAACTACCACTATAATCCCAGATTTACCTTTCCAGCCGTGGCAATTAATAGGGCATGTGCCCAACAAAGTAAAAACGAATTCCGGCTTTCATAATTATTTTTATCCTCTCGAAGAAGGAAGAGTGCCACTATCTTTTCTCGATATAGTTCCAACGACTTCTGGAATTATAGTCTCAAAAGATAAAAACATTTCATGGGATACAAGAAGTTCATTAACTGCAAGCCTTCCTAAACTTTTCGAATTCTCTGATCAGCGTCCATATGATTGGGTTCATATTGGTCTTATGTATTCAGTTCACAAGGGCATAGACATACAAGAATGGAAACCTAGGACCCAATATGGCAATGGAGATAGAGTCACATATAGGGGAAATGTTTATCGAGCAATTAAAAGCTTCATAAGCGGAGAACGTTTCGATCCAGCCAATTGGGTTAGAGATAAATCCGGAAATCATGGGCGAGATTTTTGGAATATCGAATCTCGGATGCATGCTCTTGAATTTAAACCTGGAACTTATATAAACAATATGTATGCTGGGACTCCGGACGCGGGGACACTTAAAGATGCAGTTGGATATTGGTATGATGTTGCGATTCTTCCCGCATATATGGTTTTTCCTGAAATTTATCAGTGCATTGTTGGCTTTGGAGAGGCCTGGGATTGGGTTTCATTAAATAAGAATGTTTCCCCGAAATCGATGGCAATGCGAAGAGCCATTTTAGACAAAGATTTCATGTCGGTTAATATTAATAAGATGTTTTTAACTTCCGGAAATAAAAGAAATGCTGTTCCATCTTTGCCGTTGCCATCTACAGACATGATATATTTTGCATTGTTCGAAATTACTTCGAAATTTATGCAGGGACTTGGCTGGGAGGGTGCTGTCCCAGTAGGAACTGTTGCATTTTATGTTCCAGAGACAGAGGGACACACTGTTCCAGGCTATCGTGGTCCGAATATTAGCGCGAGGCTATATCATCCAATTTATCATGACGAAGGTTTCGCACATGAATTGAGCATTAAAACAGTTTGGTTCGCCCAGGACTTAGTTTTTATGTTTCGAGCAGGAAGCACTGGGATGTTTGGTGGCCTCTATGCAACAATCGGCGCAACGACTGGATATATGCCAATTTGGATGGTTACGATGCTTAGTGTTTCCCCGGGATTAATTGGGTTCAATGAAAAATTATTTTGGAATCCAGTTTTTCGCGGCTCAATTGAGAACGGATACGGCGAGGGAACATTGGTTCATCATGCCGATTCATTTAACTTCATAGACAATAGGTTTGGACAAAAAATTAGGGCAAAAAAGACATTGACTCGGCCGGAGAGTGGTGGCTGGTCTACACATTTATCAATTGACAAAGACATCTTTGTCAATGAAGACGAAGAAAGTGGAATAATTTCAAACAATGGCCCTAGTGTTTATCATCTTGGACAAACATCAGAGATTTTCGGCTTCACTGCTCCATTTTCTAAAAGAGGCGAGAAGAACTACACACCAAACAATGGGCTTGGATTATGGAATTTAGGAAGCATTAAATTTTTCGCCGACGGAAGTAGTCATATGATTGGCCGAGGGCAACTAAAAATAAAAATTAAGGCGAGAACACTATATCCAGAGAATCAAGCTAAATTAGAATTTAGATTTTTTCTAGTAGATGTTGCAAAGTTTGCAAATCGTTGCCCCGATGGTTTTTTCAATAATCATCACTACTGGGAAACTCAAATTATAGAAAATGAAAATATGGCTGGAAAATATGAACTATCATTTAAATTATCCAGAGGACAATCGGCAGAGAATGATGAGGAGGAATCCGATACAACTACGCCGAATGCAGCGGGATACACAGTTTTTTGGAATGACCGCAATAAAGATGAGAAAATACTTAAAAGCGAAGGCAGAGATGGCCTATTTACTACTAATTTTTCCGATGCTGCGAATGAAATAAATTTAACATTTTTATTAGATTTATTTGACAAAGAAAACAAATTATATACCGAAGACAATAGTTGGAGAGCAGATGAATTCTTTGATTTGGGTGCAGGAGGAGTAAACGGATTACAATTATACATGCATGTTAGTGCATGGTCAGATACAATAAATATGGAGCCACCTGAATTAGATGAAAAATTCCTTGATTTATATTTATTTGATTTTGAAGGATATTCTAAGATTCAGCCAGGGGATTACGTAGAAACAAGTGGCATAGAAAAAACAGAGTCAGCTAAAATTAATGAGTTTCAAGAAAAGTTTAAAAAACAATATAATACTATTCTTTTATATGTCGGCGACAATGATTTTAATATTAGTCTTCCTATTTATAAAATTCAATCAGATACGCATGGCCTTTCACAATTTTATAGAACAGTTTTTCGCGACAAAGGCAATATTGACTTTGATACAATTGGGGTTTTAAAATCATATGTCTCCCCAGTTATTCAGACAGCGATGATGAATAGTAGTACGAAATTGCTTTATAAAGGCAGGGTAGTTCGAGACATGCGATCAGCCGAGTATCCAGTTATACCATTGCTTTCTAAGGATTTAATCAAAGAACCAAAATACGTCTCAGGATATCCTGGCTATTTTTTGTTAGTTGTTTCTAATTTTACGGAAGAAGAAATTAAAACTGGAGAAATTAATAGCATTCATTTATTAAAAGATGAGAAATTCACATCTATATTGCATTTAGCATCGAGGAACCTTAGAAATTCTTCTGATTTCGTTACATACGATAATTTAATAGAAAACTTATTCATGCGTGGCGATGACAAAACAAAATTTAAACTAAAAATTAATTTAAATGATTCTTTTATTTATGATAGAGAAGGCAGAAGAATAGATGAAATTGATGAAAAATTAATTGGATGTTATGTTCATATTACCTATTTCGTTACTGAAAACAATCCACAGACTACACTTCTCGGACCAATATTTGCACCAATTGTTTCATACAAGAATAATATTTTAGACATAGACCTTGGAAGTCCTCAGGCAAATATTACTTTATTGGGAAGCGGTAAAATATGCGTTAAAATTCTTCCAATTTTAATTAAAAATACTTCGAAAGCTTCTGGGGCTGCATTAAAATGCAAATCAATCGAAGTATATGCGGAGATCAAAAAAGGAGAGACAACAACGGAGCAAAGATCTCCATTTGGGGTAATAGATGTTTCGAGGGGCCTCAGTAAGTCAACGAATCCAGGATTACATTATTATCGAGGACTACCAGTCCTTGGCTACGGTGGAGCTAAGAAAAGCTATGGATCCAGTTCAGCCACGGAACTGGGAATTTATATTACAAAAGATGTGCTCGATAAATTCATTATTATTGATGAAAAATCGGATGTCAGTTTTTCCATATTAATTGCTAGCCCAATAATTAATGTCAATCTTAAACAAAAATATGGCTATGCGATGGATATTTCTTCTGCGTCGACATTTTCTCAGGCATTTATTGTTCTTAGAGATAGCGGCGGAAGCCAGGGTATTTATTCAGGACTCGGTGGAGGTTTTGATCCAATAACTGGTATGACTATGACTTCTGCGATAACTGATTTATCTACCAGAGAGGTTAAACTTTTTCAATCTCCTGGATATGCTGGGCCTCTTCAAGTAGCAAGCATTAAATTGGATGGCAATGCACAAAAGACAATTCTTGCTGACTATACTACAACTGTAACGAATGACACAATTAATCAGAATTTTAATACTGGAATTCGATCGAGTGTTATTTTCTCAGTTGATAATACAGGAATGGATCCTGGCCATGCAATTATTAAAGCAGCAATGTATAACCCACAGACTGGAGAAGTTATGCCACCTACAATTCCTAGACAATATACGGAAGAGGGATTCACAGAAGAACATTCGATTGTCCTTAGAGATATAGATTATATTACCGCAAAGACAAGCACATTTGGTGCCGGATGCTTTGTAGTTGGATTGCATACAACTGGGGGATTAACATTTGCCTCTTTCAACATTAATAACATGCCGGATACTTTCCCAATTCATATCGAAGGCCCGATTCCCGATACAAGAGACGAATCCAAAGGATATGGAAAGCTAGATGGGAATGTGATCATTAATTCTTGGCCATTTAATCCAGCGAGAAGAGGCTATGTTGATCCAGTTAGTAATTCACTGGCAAGCGCATCTACTATTCCAATGCTTGACAAGAAAAATTATCAAAGTGTAACATTGGGTTATACAAAAAATCAAAAAGACAGTGCGAATGCGATACGAGCAAGCAAGGCACAATTGACAAACATTCCACCCAATATGCCCGATGGATGGGGAATAGAGAGAGCTACGCCAGTTATTTTAACTGGTCCTCGCGGGGAGATTATTTTATTCTTTAAATATGCGAGGGACTACGCTGGTTCGCTTTTATCTCCCTTCATTGGCAGAATATATGCGATGATGTCGAATAATCGAGGAGAATCATGGACTCCCCCAACATGTATTTTTAGTTTGAGCCCATTTTATCCTCGGGAAGATATTGGCGATTTTTCATTCATAGATATAGATGTAAAAGAAATGGATGGTGGATTTAATTTTGGATTTTCCGAATATAATCCATATCCTACATTGAAACCGCTACAATCATTGTCTCCCGATGAATTCGACAATATTTCTATAAATGAATTTGATATTACTTATGTGCATGAATTATCATCATATTTACTTAGTTTTTGGTTAGATGGTTTCATTTGTTATACAAATATTACTCAGTCTGTCAGATATTTATATAAAATGAATAGGATGATGAAAGGTAGCAAATTTAGAGGGACCGAAACATATCCCTGGTATTCTCCTAAATATGAAAAGATTTATACTGAGGCTTGGTCTGGTAAAATTAAATATCCATATACTTGGAGATTTTGGTATCCAGAAGTATTTATGCCAATACATATAGTTGCGGGGAATATCGATTCTCTTGGAGATGACGATGGATCATTTGTTCCAACCTTATCTATTGATGGCCCGGGTAGTTTTTTACTAAAGGCATATTCGAATTTATTTTTAAGGGAAAGAGATATAAGAAAGTTAGATGAAGACTGGAATACTTATTTTCCTCCTGGTATAATAGTAGGCATGACGCCCAGGAACATAAATAATGAAATAGATGCAGTAAAAATAGCTAAATTCGGAGTTCCACAAATAAAACAAAAACCATCAATTACATATGAACCAGATGGAGGACAAATAATTTTACAATTTGCATCGCCGGATGGTAGATTTGCTCACATGCCATGCGCTCTTTCTGGCAATGAGCCAAGATCACCTTATCATCCAGCAGAAATAGAATCAATAATGTTTAGTAGCACTAATGAAGAGTTACTTTAAAGGAGGAAAAATTTGGAACTAAAAAGAATTTTCACAACTGGCAAAACAGATCCATTCGATTTATTTAAATGGTCCAAAAGGACATCGGAGATTAGAAATTTAGATGGTTCTTCTGCATTTATCCAGGAGGACATAGAGGTCCCCGAATCTTGGTCTCAATTGGCGACAGACATTGTAGTTTCCAAGTATTTTCGAAGAGCAGGAGTGCCCGATAAAACAGAAAAAGTTCCCGAAGAAGGCATTCCAGAGAGATTTTATCGTTCCATCGCTACAAATGATGCAGAGTTTGGCGGAGAAACATCCGTAAGACAGTGCATTCATCGCATCGTTGGTCATTGGACTTATTGGAATCTAAAAAGTGGTTTGCTTGATGAAAATAATGCAAACATTTTTTATGATGAAATGGTCTACATGATGCTCAATCAAATGATTTCTCCAAATAGTCCTCAGTGGTTTAATAGTGGCCTTGGTTGGGCATATGGAATACATTGTGTAGGCAAAAATGAATATTATGCATTCGATTTACATGGAAATTTATTAAACACGAAGGAACAACAGGAAGAGACAATTTGTAAAAGTGCAGCGCATGCATGCCTAGAGGGCAGCACATTAATTACATTGCGTGATGCTTGCATCTCAATTAAGAAAATTGTAGAAGAACAACAAATTGGCCTAGAAGTTTGGGATGGCAATGATTGGACAAAGATTCTTGCGGCTGTAGAAAATGGAACCAAGGAAATATATACTATTGAGACTAATTATGGATCATATCTCGGCTTAACACTAGATCATAAAGTTTATGCATCTGAAGATATGGTGAATTGGAAATTTGAAGATACACAAAACATTGTTGGAAAATATATTAAAAAGTCTCTTATTGATAAGCCAGAACAAATTGAAAAAGTAATTTCTATTTCATTTTCTCATTGCGAAAAGGTTTATGATATTCAAACGAGTAGTTCACAATTTACTGCGAATGGAATTATAGTCCATAATTGTCATATTGTAGAAATTAAGGACAATTTGCTTGGACAAAATGGTATTTATGATCAATTAACAACGGAAGCGAAAATCTTCAGATCTGGTGCAGGCGTTGGGACATCTTTTTCGCCATTAAGATCCAAATATGAGATTCTTTCCGGTGGAGGCGTTTCTTCTGGTTGCCTTTCTTTCCTTAAAATCTTCGATCGTTCCGCCGATTCAGTTAAATCGGGTGGAATTAATCGAAGAAGTGCAAAAATGATTGTTCTCGATATTAATCATCCAGAAATTGAAGAATTCATTGATTGGAAATATAAAGAGGAACAGAAAGTCGCATCTTTGATTACTGGATCGAAAAATAATAAAAGAATTTTGAAGACATTTGCGAAACTTTATGATGAGCATAGAGATATCAATCATCCTGAAATTCAAAGAGTCCTAATTGAGGCTAAAAAATATAACATTGAAATTAATTATATATATCGCACAATGGCAATGGTTGAGCAGGGAAGAGAAATTGATTTCATTGAGTTAGATAATGATTTCAACAATGAGGCATATCATACAGTTTCTGGTCAAAATGGAAATAATTCAATTGCGATTACGGATGATTTCCTTCAAGCAGTTAAATTAAATAAACAGTGGAATTTAACTGCGAGGACTACTGGAGAAACAATTAAGACCGTTAATGCTAAAGACCTATGGGATAAAATTGCAGAGGCAGCTTGGGCATGTGCAGATCCTGGGATTCAATTCAAAGACACGATTAATGCCTGGAATACTGCGAAAACAGACGGAGAGATAGTAGCAAGCAATCCCTGTTCTGAATATTTTTTCCTTAATTCAACTAGTTGCAACTTAGCATCCTTAAGGCTAACAAAATATTACAATTTTAATAACAAAGAATTTGATGTTAAGAAATTTGTACATTCTGTGAAATTGCTTGCACTTGCATTAGAAGCTACTGTTAATGCGGCAATTTTGCCTACAGAAGAATTAGCCATGGGTTCATATAAATACAGAAATCTTGGAATTGGTTATTGTGATATTGGTTCTCTTATCATGAGTTGTGGTTATCCATATGATTCGAAAGAAGCACGTGGCTTAATTGGCGGAATTACTGCATTAATGACAGGGATTACATATCAAACTTCTATTGAAATGGCGAGTGAACTTGGTCCATTTTCTAGGTATGAGGCAAATAAAGAGCATCTATTGCGCGTAATTCGTAATCACAGAGCAGCAGTATATAATGATTTTGATGCATACGATGGGCTCAATACTGACATATATGGTCTTAATTCTGACTATGTAGACAAGAATATTATGAACGCCTGTAAAAGAATTTGGGACAATGTACTCGAAAATGGAGAAAAATATGGTTTCCGCAATGCACACGTTACTGTTCTTCAGCCTACTGGAACTTCGGGGCTACAACTCGATGCAGACACTACCGGGATTGAACCAGATTTTTCATTAATTAAATATAAAAAATTAGCTGGCAGTGGATTTTTTAAAATTATAAATTCCTCGGTCAACAGGGCGCTAAATTCACTTGGTTATTCCGAAGAACAAATTAAAGAAGTAATTCACTACATTCTTGGACACAATGAATTGAAAAATGCTCCATTCATTAATACTCAGCAACTTATTGAAAAAGGATTTACAAAGGAAATTATTGCAAAAATAGAAAATAATTTGAAAGCAACAACAAACATTCAATATGCATTTAATAAATTTACTATTGGTGAAGATTTTTGCATCGATGAATTAGGAATTGACGAAGAGATTTTAAGTCATCCAGATTTTTCTATTTTGCATTATTTAGGATTTTCGGATGACGAGATCGAAGAGGCAAACAAATATACATGTGGTATGCAAACGATAGAGGGTGCTCCATATGTAAAAGAAGAACATTATGATGTTTTCGATTGTGCTAGCCGTTGTGGTCCATATGGGACTAGATATATTAAGCATAGGGCCCATATTAAAGCAGTTGCTTCGGCGCAACCATTTTTATCCGGTTCCATTTCGAAGACAATTAATTTGCCTCGGGAGGCAACGATCCAAGATGTTCAAGAGTGTTATGATTTTGCACACAGTATCGGAGTTAAATGCATGGCGCTATACAGAGACGGTTCTAAGTTATCCCAGCCTCTTTCCTCTGGCGGCAAAGCCGATGATTATGCAGATTTAATTTTAAACACGGACATTTTGGATGAATTTTCTGATTCTCTTTTAAATCAGGAAAATTTGCTTAAAAATATCATGTATGAACCAGTTCGCCGTAGGCTCCCGGAGAGAAGAATTGGATACACCGATGAATTCGTCATTGATTCGCATAAGTTTTATTTACGAACTAGTGAATATCCGGTCAATGGGGATCCCGTAGATAAAAGCAAATTGCTTGGTGAGATTTTCATTGACTACGGAGAAGAAGCTCCATTCGCAAGGACTGCATTGGGATTAGTTGCAAGATTCGCATCTATTGGGTTGCAATATGGTGTTCCTCTAGAAGAGTATGTAGAGGCGTTGTGTGGCATTATTCAGGAACCTCGTGGCCTTGTTAAACACCAGAATGTCAAGATGGGCAAGAGTATTTTCGATGTTATTGGTAAGATTCTAGATTACAGATATTTAGAGAATTCGGATGCCGTAGAAGTAACGGATGAGGAATTATTAGAAAGTGGTGGAATCATTGCGATGGACATTCATAATTTAATTTCTCAACATTCGGAGAACATTCCGGAAAGCATTACGGAGAAACATGTTGCAAAATTGGTTTCCGACAAGAAGAGAGAAAAAAAAGAACGCTTAGTCTTGGAAAATTGTCCAAGATGTGGTAGTATGAATGTGATTCAAAAATCATCTTGCACAAAGGAATGCAGGGACTGTGGCCACAAACATGGATCCTGCGGAGATTAATCGAAAAGGAGCAAAGAGGATGGCTTTAGATAGAAAAAAAATAATTGTTCTTTACTACATTGACGAATTAACGATTAAAAAGATTTCAGAAATTATGGGTGTCAAGTCGGCAGAGACAATTAGATATCAGTTGTTTTTCAAAGAACCACAAATGCAGAAAAGGAATCGCGAATGGACAGATAAAGATGATTTTGAATTGGCATTACATTTTTCTAAATTAGCTACTGGGGTAAATTTCGAAAAAGACATGGAAAAGATTGCTTTGACAATGCAGCGTGGGAAGAGTATTATAAAGAAAAAAGCATTACCGATGTGGGAAGAGGCATATTCCCGAGTTATTGCGAGCGAAGAATTGCAAAAAATTGTTGAAAATGTTACAGAATTAAAAAGTGACGTCAATGAATTAAAGAAAAACGAACCCCAAAAACAAGAAATTGTACAATTAAAAATTTATCAGAAGGAGATTTTTATGAGCAACGGAAGAGTAAGCATTAAGTTCAAAAAGCAGGAGATTGGGGAAGAAGAAAGGGCAAAATATGTCAATGAGGGATCGCATACTATTAATTTATATGCGGAGCATGCAGCACATATTGCTGCTAATGGGGGCGTTGCCACGATAGGGACCGGAATGAGCGTTGCAATTCCTGATGGATATTTTGGACTTATTTTACCTAATCAGCAATTAGTATTCGATAATTCAGCTACAATTTTAAATTCGCCAACAATTATTCAGGGCAAAAGCAATGAAGAGATTAAAATTATTTTAATTAATCATAGTCATGGTGCAATGGTTAGAACATTAAATATTGAACCAGGTCATAAAGTTGCAGAACTTCTGATTCTTCCAATAATAAATACAGAAATAATTTAAGAGGAGAATTTTAAAATGGGAAAAAGCAAAACCAATGTCTCTTCACGCCAGGAGGCAAAAAATAGAAGAATGCCTTGTAGATTCTGTGGCGCAGATAAGCCACGAATTGTTATGATGTTTCAAGGTGGAAAAAAGGTTATAACTCGTAAATGTTGTGAAGAAGCTGGCTACATTAAAGTCAAGGGCTCTTATGTAAAAAAGGAGGCCATTCATGAGTGATTCACAAATATGGAGATTGCGAATTGCCTGGGGTACAGGTGAAACTAATATCGATGATTATCATCAATCTAAATTTTATGATCCCAGCAAAAGGCACCTCGAACAAATAGCAAATGAAATAACCGAAGCTGCGAGTAAAGGTGAAAAGTGTTTTTATGAGTTAAAAACAATTGATCAAATAATCAAATATAGACTCAGTGCAATTATGCATATTGTTATTTATCCAGAAAAATCCAGAACATAAGGAGATTGGATGATTGCAGATATAAAAGAAAGTACTTTTTATATATCGAATATTAAGGCAGCCAATTTAAATAATAATCTTTTTTTAGAACTATATAAAATAGAAAAACGAATTAAAAATTCAATTAATAAAAATATTTTATTGAAAAAAAGAGATGAAATAGTCGAGAATATAATAAAAAAGAATTCTGGGCTCATTGGGAATCAAATAAAAAAATTCAATAAATATTATTCAAAAGATATAATGTCACAGGAAGATCTTTATTCTGAAGGCATGTTTGGATTAATAGCTGCCATAAATAAATTCGATATAAATAAGGGAATACAATTTTCAACTTTTGCATCATCATATATATGGGGATATATGATGAGGTATATTTCTACTACATCATTTATTAATATCCCAAGCCATAGATTATTTGATAAAACATCTCAGGAAGATTTACCAGTTGGATTTATTTGCATAGATGATTTTGAAAATACTAAGGAAATCTTAGATATTCCAAGTACAAATTTAAAAACATCTACCGATATTCTTGACAATATGTTTATTGAAGATATTTTAACATCCTTATCAGAAGAAGAGAAAAATATTTTTATTGATGTTTATTATAATAATTTAACTTTTGCTGAAATATCAAGAAAATTAGGGATACAGGCTCATATTATTCGCGGAAAATATCTTGACGCCATAGAAAATATTAAAATATATTTATTTAAAAATAATATAGATTTTTTTATTTCGAATTTAGATAGAATAGACAAGAAATATGATATTAAAAATATTTTAGAAAATCGTAGTGATTTGTCTCCATATAAAGAGGGACACATTGCAGATTATATTTTTTCAATTTTAATTAAATATAAAGATGGCATTTTATTAACAGATATTGTAGAAATAATTAATTTCTATATGCAAAAAAATTGTTCAACTAGAATTAGACATATTATTAATTCATGGATAAATGAGGATTCACCACTTGGATTCAAAGTATCTAGCAATATTGATAATAAAAAAGGAAGACCAAGGACCCAGGATGAAAATAATAGAGTTATAAAACTTGAATTAGATAAAGAAATTATGCCATTGTGGAATTTTAATAATTTAAATATAAACATGGAGAATATTTTAAAAAAAGAAAGTAAATTTAGGAAAAATAGTTTATCGCATTTAGTATATCTTATTATTAATTATTGTGGAGCTACTGGGATTACTTTTTATGATTTAAATTATTTATGTAATAAACATTTTCCTAAATATAGTAGAAAAAAGTTAATTAGATTGCTTTATAAATGGAGAAAAAATCAAAAGGTGGATGATAAAATATTTATATTAACATGTGATAAGATTTCAGATAGTACAATTGTAAAGCTCATATAAGGAATCTTTATGAATGCTGAATCGTTGATTAAAGAAAAATTCAAAAATATCATTAAATTAGAAAAAAAAATAAAAAAATTTGATATAGACGATATGGGAATTTTTTATTTAGGATATATAAATGGTAAAGCATATGTAGCACATCATTTTACAGATTTATTAGCAACTAATAAAGATATAGTATGGGGACAGCCTATTTTTTATTGGTTTGATATTGATTTAGCAGTTGCATCTTTGATTGCAGAAGAATTTGTTGAACCAGACAATGATGAAGAAGCAGACGAAGACAAGCTAGAAAAAATATTAAGACTATCTTTTATTTGCGGTATAAATGATTCGTTTGGACAATTAGGTATTTTTGTAAAAGCAACCAATATTGATATATTAGATAATTATGAAATAAAGATTTATCATTTAGATACAAAATATATTAAAGCAGTAGCAGAGCCATTTTTTCTATTAGATGAAGAGAATCAAGCTATTCAATTTAATTATCCATTCGCAATGAAAATTAAAAATAATAAAAAAATCATTGATATGCTTGGAGAATAATTATGTTAGAGCCTTTTTTGATTGATACTACTCAAGAAGATATTGAATATGATATAGAAATTCTACAGGAAAAAGCTCAAAAATATCAATGTTCAGTCGAATTTATGAGAATTTTATTAGAAGATGCGGAAGAAGGAGATCAAATTATTCAAGATATTAATATAATGATAGATAAATACAACATAAAAATAGATCAAATTAATAATAAAATAGATAATTTAACTAATGAATTACTTGAAGATAATTTAGAAGAATTCGAAGAAGAGAATAAAGATATTGAAAAAGAAGCAGTGGATAAAAATCATAAAACTGTAATTATTAAAATTACGATGTAGGAGAGAAGAACTTGGCAAATAAAGATTATTATTCAATTCTTGGTATTTCTGAGAATGCTAATAAAGAAGATATTAAAAAAGCATATAAAAAACTTGCTAAAAAATATCATCCAGATACTAAGCCCGAAGAAGAAAAAAAAGAAGCGGAAGAAAAATTCAAAGAAATTAATGAGGCATTTAGTGTCTTAATTGATGACCAAAAAAGAGAACAATATAATTATAGTAAAATGCATCCCAATATGGACTTCAATCCTCATACTGGTGGATTTAATAGCAACATGGATTTTGAAGATATTATTCGACAAAATTTCGGCAATGATTTTATGAGTGATATTTTTTCTTCGTTTTTTTCTAGAACGAATACAAGTAGAACTCAAAATGCTCGAATTCTTAATGAGGACATATATGTAGAAATTGTTCTTATGCCAGAAGATACTATGAGTGATATAAAGAAAAATATTTCTTACAATAAAAATGTTTTTTGTGAAGAATGTAATGGGAATGGCGGTTTTGATGCGAAATCATGTTCTACCTGTAATGGAACAGGTACTGAGCGAATTATTCGAAATAGTGGTTTTTTTCAAACAATTAGTGAATCACGATGTAGTCATTGTTTAGGAAAAGGTAAAACCTTTAAAAACAAATGCGAAAAATGCAAAGGCAATGGATATATACAAAAATCTGAAAACTTTTCGCTTAATATAGAAAAAGGAACTGTTGGAAGGTTAGTTTTAGAAGGAAAAGGGCATGCTATACATAAAAATGTTGCGCCTGGTAATTTCATAGTACAAATTCTTTATCAAGGAAGCAATGATTTTGATATTTTAAATGACAATGGCGATGTTCAAACAGTTTTACAGATGAATCCAATTAATGCGATGCTTGGTGGTCCATTTAGCATTAAAGGGCTAGATGGAAAAGAAAATATACTTAATATACCACAATTATGCAAAGTAGGAACAAGGTTAAAAGTGAAAAACCAAGGAATGTATTTAAAAAGTAAGAAGAAAAGAGGTGATTTATTTATTTTAATTGAGTATTTGATGCCCAAGGAATTAACAAAGAAACAAAGAGAAATTTTATTAAATTACATTGAAGAAGAAAAAACTGAGAAAATGCAGGAAATTGCATCATAAAATAATAAATACTAATTAATCAATTAAGGAGGCAATTGTCATGCTTAAAAAAGGAAAAGGGTTTTATAAAAAAGGAATTTCCGCAAAGAAAACCGAGATTAAATCTGAGTTAGGGACTGCAATGTTATTTTGTGAATTTTGTAAAAAGTTTTATGGAATTGATGAAGATAGTAATAAGTGCCCGTACTGCGGGAAATAAAGGAGGAAAATATGAGTTTAGTAGAAATTGGTATTGCGGCTGTTATGCTTATTGTTTCTGCGGCGTTTATTTATTTAGCATCTGCTATTGCCAAGTATATTAAAGGTGCGAGTAAAGTTAGTGGTACTTTGGAACAAATTGTTACTATTATGAACTTTTTTAAGGATGCGATCAAGCTTCTCATTGGTGATGATTGGGCAGAAGTATATGAGGCTGTAAGAAAAGCACTATCTGCCGTTGCTGATGGGCATCTTTCTCGTGCTGAGGCCTATGCATCTGCGAAGGATGTTTTTAATGTTGCAATTGGTTTCACCAATGTTAAGCTTGACAATGAGTCAAAAGAGATAATCTATAAAATTATTGAGGCCGGAGTTAACATGCTCATTAGTGATGCTATTGATCCAAAGGCATCAGTAAGAGCACTTGATTTATCAAGAATTTAATTTAAGAAGTACATGGGGCTACAAGAAAATTTCTTGTAGCCCCATTTTTTTTATTAAACAATTATTTTTTATTATTGTTGATCATTTATTGATTGCCGTCTAATTCTTCTTCGAGTAGCACCGCTTGATCGTCTATAACTATCCATGCCAGAATTAAACAATTTTTCAAAAATTCCATTTTTTGGTTTATCTCTTGATAATATTTCGGATATATTTCTTTCAGCTAAAAATCCCCATAATGTATTTTCCTGAGATATATTATAATCAAGTCCATGGATACGTGTTATTCTTCGGCCAGTATTGCCATGATACATACAGTGAACTATTTTCTTTTTCATTTGTGGGCTTAATGGGGAAATATCTTGACAACTATCTAAAATCATAGCAAGCTCAAGTGAATATATACTTTCCATATTAATGTTATCCGTTGTTAAAATAGGAGCATCGGTATTATTAAATTGTTTAATTCTTGCTTCTGCATCTGTTCCCGCAAGTTGCTCTGGAATCATATATTCTATAATACTTTTTAAAACTGCAAGTGATATATCTGTAATAATATAAATATTTTTGTCTTCACTATTAGCAGGAATTTCCACTGGATTTCCATTTGCTCTTAATAAAAGCATATTATCGCTACAACCTCTTTTAAGTAAATCAAAAATATTTCCCAGGCTTATATTTTGATTCATACTTATATTTTGATCATATATTCGATATACATTATTCATTATACCTATTTTTTGAGACTCACCTTTTGGAGACAAATTATATGTAGTTTCGATATAATCGAGCGCTATCCCAATTGGGAATTTATATGTTTGATAAAGATTATCTACTTTGTTTTCCCCTATAGCCTTATAATTGACTATTCCATTTTTTTTCAATGTATTATAAAAAAAACTTAAATGTTTATTTGTAGAAAAGTTTTCTTCATTAACGCTATTTAGATGTTTTATAATTTCTCGTTTATTTAAGCCAATATTTTGTAAATATCTATTAAATGCATTCATATTTCTTTGATATAAAAGTCCAGTAGTTCTTTTTTGGAATTGTTTTGCTAAATTATCTCTAGTATTTTTGAATTTATTACCAAAGTTTTCTTTAGGTATATTACCTCCATGAAGAAAATTTCTAAATTTATAAAAGAATGCCCCATTTTCCATTTTTTTATACAATGGAAGAGAAAGATTATTATGTTCTTCAAGATATGCTAATGAAACAGCTCCTTGATTAACTTTCCATACATATAAATTAACTCTTATAATTGTATTCAAAGTATTGTTATCTGTTTTTGTATCCGAAATAAGTATATATGTTGCAATATTTGTTAAATTATTAATTGCTTGAATAAGTTGTTGATTATTATGTTGTCCTTCTTGTGCTTGAGTTATAATTTCTTTCAATTCATTTGATAATTGTAAATTTTTAATATTAGAATTAGGATTATTATTTTGTAAAAAATTAGTTAATATATTAATAATTCTATTAAAAATATTGTCTGTTGTTTCATTTTGTTTTGTAGTAATTTCGTTCACTATTTTTGCTACGAGATTTGAATCTTGACTTTGTGGTAATTGTTGTTTTACTCCAGGTGATGCTCCAGGTGATGCTCCAGGTGATGCTCCAGGTGATGCTCCAGGTAATGCTCCAGGTAATGCTCCAGGTAATGCTCCAGATAATGCTCCAGGTGATGCTACTGGCATTTGGTTTGCTTGTAATTCTTCTTCCAAGCCGTCCCCAACATTTGGTCCTAAATTATTCCCTGCACATTTGGAAAATGATTTTTTAGCAATTCTATAAAAATTCAACATTCTTTTTATTCCTTTTCTGCTAATTATATAAGATAAATTCTTTATACGAAATATTAATTCCTTTATATTTGGTATATAATATAAAAAAAGGAGACGAATATGAAAATCTTACATATTCCTATTTCACTTAGTGGAATTTGGGAGCCAGCGAGACTTCATTTTGAAAATTTATTAACAATTGAAAATCATATGCAAGGCATTAATAATTATATTTTTGGCTCTGCTGAAAGCGACTTAGAACATTTATTAAAAAATAAAAAATTTGATATAATTAACTTCCATGGATGGCCTCTTTTTAATAAATCTACTAAATATTTAGAAACTGTTAAATTAGCGTTACTATCAAAAGCTAAAGTAGTTTTTTCTATGTTTACTTATCAAATATTTTGTCAAAATGGATTATTAAAAGACAACGAAGTAGAATGCGATGTCTTTTCTTGCAAAAATAGATTATGTCAGAATGCAATTGCAAATTTTAATTTTGTTAAAAATTTCGATATTTTAGTATATTCAAATGCAGCAAAAGATATTTTTACAAATTGGGGATTTTCTAAAGTTCATAAGGCACCAATGTGTTTTTATTCACATACTGATTCTTTTATTAAGCCCTCTTTTAATCCGCATTCACAATTTAAATTAGCACTTTTATACCCAGGTGCTCCATTTTATGAAGATGAAGACATAATGAATCAAGTATTCGATAAAAACAAAGATATTATTTATTTAAAAATTAAAAACATCTATAATAATTATGATTCAAATTATTCATTTAGTTCATATTCATGGAAAACTTCTTTTCCATTTGAAATAGGATATTCTTTATCAAAAGGAATAATTCCAATTTATTTTTCACAATATGATATTAATGATTATGAAGGAGTGCAGAATATTTATAGGATTAATAAAAATGATTTATTGGGAAGTATTGAGAGGATTGTTTTAACAGAGACATCGGAAAAAAATAGAAATGACATGGCCTATAATTTTTGGCTTAATAATGGACCAGAATACTGTATGGTGCGTATGCAGACTATTTATGATAGTTTAATTTCTAACCCCTCTTGAGTAAAGTCTGCATGCATTATTAAAGGAATTAAGTGGAACTAGTGCATTCAATATAAGATCATCAGGAATATTTATAGAGAGTGCATTCTCCATATCTTCTAATTTCCAACGTGATCCTTCTTGAATATGTACTCCATGAAGTGCCGTACTAAGCAAACTAGCCATTGCTAAAGTATTTTTAAATCCATCACCAGTCCATTTATTCGATATAATTTTTCTTGAATTCTTATTCACTTTAATCATAGTCCAAATGATTCCCATTTGTGAATAAAGTGTATTTTCTATACAAATATCAAATTCTTGACAATAGTCTAATTCATTAACAAATAAGTTTCGATAATTATTAATTTCATTTTTAACAATTTCTCTTGTTTCATTTTCAGTAGCTTTTTCAACCATTATTATATTAGGATTCTCCTAAAAATTCCTGGATAAATTGGTCTAAATTATTTGCCTCATAGATCATCCCAATATTATCTAGTTTATTCGCACATTTAATTAATTTTTCTGCAGTACTTAAAACTATTTCTTCTGTTTGTTCATCTGGGTCTGGTGCATTTTGTTGTCCTTTTAATCGATTTTTAATTATCATTGTTAAGTCATCTTGATGTTCGATCTCGTCTGCAATAATATCTTCAATGAGCAACCTAGTATCTCTTAGCTCATTGTCTTCACCAATTAGATCAATAATTTCCAAATATAATTGAATAATTTCTACTTCTCCATTAAGATCATCTATTAGCATAGAAACCACATCGCCGGACAATTGTTTTTCTGGAATTACACATGAAAAATCGATATTGAAAGCTGGGCCGCGAGCGAGAACATGCATTGTTAATCTTTCTGCATGATCTTTCTCTTCATCTGCATGCTCATTGAGATGTTCTACTCTTGCAGATTTACCCATTGTTTCAATTAATGAAGCATGCGTAATATATTGTGCATATGAATGCCATTCCTGATTAATAGCTTCAATTAACAAATCTCTTAATTTGTCCATTTTAAAATCCTTTTTGTTAAGATTATTTAATATTAATTTATTAGTTTATATCTTAAAAACCTTCTTTTTAATTGTTTCCCTGAAAAATATTCAAAACTTCTTTGACTGAAATAATGACGTTATTATCATTTTCCATTGACTCATACATTTTAACTTTTTCATTTAATATTCTATCTAAATAAATAATGCCATTAAGGTGATCTATTTCATGACAAAGAATTCTTGCTTCCATATCTTTAAAGGTTTCCGTATGCTGCTTCCCATGAGTATCTTGATATTTAACTGTGATTCTATATGGTCTGGGCACAATTCCTGCAACGAGTGGAATACTTAAGCATCCTTCTGTTGCAGAAATTATTTTACTTGAAAATTTAATTATTTTGGGATTAATGAATGGGATTAGTTCATTATCATTATTTCTAGTGACTATAATTTGTAAATCAAAGCCAATTTGATTCGCAGCTAATCCAGCAGCATAATTTTTAAATATAATCTCCTTCATTTCTTCTATAATTTCTTCTATGCCATTAAAATTCTTAACTAATTGAATTTTTTTTCTTAAAATATCATTTGTCCCAAGTTTAATAATTTTTGTCATTTCTATATCTCCTTAAAGGAATCTATATTATTTAGATATGAATTTCTTCAGGACAAATTACTTATTTTATTTAATATTATATTTTTATATAATAGTATCCTTAATTTGTTGATTTATTATATTCATATATAATTCATATATACAATCTTTGAATTCTTTTGAATAATCCTCTGCCATATTTAATAAAGTATCAACGAATTCTTCTTCATTGTTTTTTTCTATACATATTTCTTTTAATATATTTAGTTCAAAAATTGCATTTTGTAAATTATTATATTGAAAATACCAAAATAGAGCATGCATACAATTTTCTAATGTATGTGGGAGCGTAATTGTAGATTCAGAAATAGATGTATATATATTAGTGCTAATTGTAGTTGGCAGCACAGTCCAAATATTTTGTGTATTATCAGTTTCTACATAAGATATTGTTATAGACTCATTTAATGAATTAGGCATAGAATACGAGTTTATATAATTTGTAGGAAAAATCGAAGAATTCGGAAATTCTATTTGGATATTAGATTCTGCATTGTTTGGCATTATTGGCTCAATTTTATCAATATTTATTGAAGTAGGATATTTATATTCAATAATTATTTGCTCATCATTCTCCATTTATTTATTCCTCTCCAATTTCTTTTATTTTATCACATGTGGCAAGAGGAAGCAAGTGGAGATAAGAAAAAAGCTGGGGCTTTTGCCCCAGCTTTTTTCTTAGGACACTGTGACAGACTAAGAAGCCACAACGATGCGACTAATTGCATAGTCGTTAATCACAGCAATACCGATCTCTTCGTAGATTACCCAGCCGAGTCGCAGAGCTTTGGGGTCATCGGCTGGCAGGACAGTAATGTCCTGACGGACTGGCATAGCGCCAACGAACTCGCCTGGCGCAAGAACATAAATGGTATTCTTGGGAACCATTGTGCTAACGTGAATATCAGCAGTCCATAGGTGCCCGAAGAGACCAGACATAAGAACGTCACGGGTCGTTGCTTCGTCGAATACAGTCTTACCCCATACCCGAATATCTTTATACCGGTATGGATTGCAAACGATCTTAGCTCCAACAAGCTCATGCTCTTCAATCAGAGCAAGTGCCACGTTAATATTCTCTGGAGCGAGAGCGCCAGCAATGGTTACAGTATGATCGGGAGGACATGCTCTGGTCAGCGTGCTAAAGACACGTACGTCCTCAAGACGTTGGAGCGAGTCTTTGGCCCGGACTTGGGCACGATCGACGATATAGTACCGGCGAGCGCGGATTTCTGACAGACGGATCGTTGGGTTGCAAGCAAGCTCAAACGTCGGAACGATGAGTTCTTCACCCTCAACAATCATGTCAGGCACAGTCCCACGCTTCGGAATCACATATGAACGCACAGCAACGTCGCGCTCATAACGAGGCAGCGCACCCTGTGGTAGTTCATCAACGGTAATAAGTTTCCGCCCAACCGCTTGATATTCCAAGGCGATTTTAATAGGCTCAACCATTGCTTGCGCCAGGGCAACACGACCCTCTGGCGACTGCATAGCCTGGGCGATAATTTCTTCTTTCTGTTGCTCAATGCCACGTTTGGTTAAAGACATTTTTTCCTCCTTTTATTTATTAATTAATTAAACTAAAGCGATCTCAAGTAGGCCTTTTGCCGTAGAAGCATTGCTTACACGAGCAATAACACCAGTATTCGCAGTATCTGTAGCCACATCGTCAACCTTAATAAACAGGCCAGCATTGTCGCCAGCACCGAAAGTCAACGCATCGCCCACAGCGAATGTTGGAGTCACAGCCTGGTCAGTCGTAGCAGTGCTGGTCACCTGATCACCCACGAATTGATCCGTGAGGAAGCGGCCACCTACACGATACACAGTTACGCCACGTTGCATAGTGCCAGGAGGCGTAGTCCAGTTTTTATCATTAGGAGCAGCTTCATTCCTATAATCACCAAGTCGTCTCGCAGGTCTCGTAACAAAATCTGGACCGTGTGGATATAGACCATCCATACTATAGCCGTCTGAACCATCGTGGCTATAATTGCCCACAGGATCGACAATAGCAGAAGTATTGCCAGTAGTCGTAGTGTCATCAGCAACCACACCATAAAAACGGTGAGTCACATCTGAACGATCAGCAGCTACAACTGCTGGAGCACCACTAACTGACGTAAGGTGAACAGCCATGCCCGCAAGTAGCCCTGCGGTTCCATTCGCATTGTCAATTAGAACGTGTTGAAGTGATGCAAAAGCCATTTTATACCTCCAAGTTATGGGTTTCTGGGTTTCCCACTCCCATTTTTAAATTTATTAATTAATGTATTTCATGTGTTAATAATGTTCGCTATGCGATATTATTAACTACATTTTTTCTCTTTCATATTCGTCATATTTAGCCATAAAGATATCTCTAAGTTGCTTTTTCATATCAACAGGGCTATCGTTTTGACGAGTCGGCATGCTGTAATTCATTGCAATGCCGGTATCTCTTGAAGCAGTCTTTACTGATGCATTTTTCGCACGATTCTTATCTTGTTTCATTGCTAGCCTAATAGCTTGTTTTTCGAAACTATTAATTGCATTGACTGACATGCCACTTTCAGTAAACATATCAATCTGATCTTCGATTTCATCTTCTTCAATTAGGCCGCGTTCTGCCATTCTAGCTGCTGCGCGAGAAGCTGCCGCAAGTCTTGCACCTTTTACTTTTTCATCAGCAAGAGCCTTCTTGAGTCTTTCTACTTCTTTTACACTATCGTCTTCTACACCGCTTTTCTTATCATTAGTGCGGAAGTTACCGTCACCATTATCTTTACCACCCCATGTGGTGCCACTTGGATGGACACAAAGTTCATCACCATAATCTTTGTTCGAGGCATAAATTTCTTTCTTTGCAAGGATTTGAGCCGTTTTTTGCATATCGGCACAACCTGGGCAATAACCAGTATTAATGTCTCTACCACAAAGGACTACAATTGAACCACAATCCTGGCATTGAACAGCTTCAACTTCGCTATTCTTAGGATTGTTGCAACCATCACATTCCCGATTCGCAATTTTATGCATAACAGTATCGGAATTAAGATTTTCGCCATAGAGCTTATGACTAGCATATTTTTTATCTGCTAGTTTTTTCATATGATTTTGATATGCCGCTGTGAATTCATCTTTTCTTTTCAAGTCAACACCTAATGTTGCATCTGGATCATCTGGATCATTTGGACCATCTGGACCATCTAAAACTAAGTCTGGATCATCTGGATCATCTGGATTCTTGGGATCTTGTGTATTATTTTCTGGGATATCATTATCTTCATCTTTATAAGGGTTCTTTGGAAATTCATATTCATTATTTTCATTATCAACATATTTATCCCAAAGGTCCAGATCCAGATTTAGATCTAAATTTGGATCTTCATTACTATTATCTTCATCAGGAGGATACTCTGCTAGTTTCCGAAGCAATGCATCCCGTTGTGCTTTTCTACGAGCAACTGTAATTTTTCGTTGTGTCGCATAATCAATCTGCGTAGGAAGATCGAATTCTTCCATAGTTTTATCTTCGCCAAACATCCCAGTATTACCGGGAAGTTCTGGAACACTAGAATCAGTAAGTTCTAAATTATTAAATTGTTCAACAAGAGTACCACCGGCACCCTCAAGATTCATTTTTGCTTTAAGTGCATGATTCAGAAATCGGTCATCAAGTGCAGAAGTGGGAACTTCAAAGGTAAGAAAATCAAGATCATTTTGTTCAGCAAGGCTATTACTCTCACTACCAGTCAAATTCATTCTTTTACCTTTTTCGCCAGGAGCAGAAACATTAAACGGACCATCCATATTCATTGTTTTTGCACCAGGACGAGATCTTTCTTCACCGTCAAGATTTCTGTCATTTAGTTTTGATTCAGCGAGAACTTTTTTTCTATTTTTGTTACTCATTGTAAGACCTACCTCCTTTTTATTTCTAGGTGCATTAGTTCCATACATAGAATCCTTAGGCCTAGCAAAATTAGGACCAGCTTCATATTTAGCTTCATTTTCTCCATATTCAGATTCTGGCACTTCGTCTAAACGAAGTGTTAAAACATCATCACCAATCTTAAAAGTATATTCTTTACCTTCTTCTAAATCAGAGAAAAAATCTTCATCTTCAACTTTATTATCATCTTCTTCATCTTCAACAAATTTAACATTGTCTTCCTGTAAAGAAATAGGAATATCACCATCTTCATATTCTACTTCTTCAATACTATTTAATTCTTCTTCTGCCTCTTCCTCGACCTCTTCCTCTTCGGTCTCTTCTTCTTCGATCTCTTCTTCCTCAACCTCTTCCTCAACCTCTTCATCAACCTCTTCATCAACCTCTTCATCAACCTCTTCTTCGACCTCTTCTCCAGCCTCTTCTTCATTATCATCTTTTTTTAGTTCTGGAATATTAAGTGATTCAATTTCCTCATCATCCAGGTCAGCCTCGGCCAAAGCCTGTTTAATTGTAAATGGCAACCATTCTTTCCGTAGAGCAGAAGCTATTACTGCTGCCTGTTCGTCGGAGTAATTCATAGCCTTAATTTCTTCCTGTGCTTCAGCAATGGATTCTCCATCTGTTTCTCTAATTAATGCTAGGATGGTGGCTGCCTTTCTTCTGTTCATTTCACGGTTAGCCATTGTTAAATTCCTCCTACAAATTTAAAATTTTTAATTGTATTTCTAAAATATAAGAATAATTACCTGCTTATTTATAAAAATATTTTTCAATCATTTCTAGCTATATTATTTAAATTAATTAAACCAAAAAACTTAATATCTAATGACCCATTTTCCTCATGGAGCTTAGTCAAAGATTTCTTATTTTTAATAAGAATTTCCTCTAATTTATTATTATTTTCTTTTTTGCAAAACTTATTCATTTCTGGTTTTTTTAAAGATGGATCACTGTTACCTTCAACTACTTTTTTTGTTTGAATTAATGCAATTAATTGTTTTTTTCTTTTATCATAATTTGCAAGAGCCATTGGTCTTTTATCATATGACATAAGTGTTTCAATGTTTTCTAATTCTTTCTCTAAATAAGAAACAGTTTTCCATGCATCTTTATCATGATTATTGAATAATGTTGACTGAATACTATCTGACATATTTTGCTCCTAAGAGCATGGGCTGGAGAAATTTCTCCAGCCCATGCAAGCTTTTTAAAGTTGATATTCAATAATATTACTTACTCCGCCCCTCGCAGGCTTAATGCTCACGACGGAAACAGTGCCACATTTATCACAGAAAACATTCGTCTTGCCAGTGCTCTTTGATGCCCTGCGAATAAGACCATGCCGATTCGAACAAGCAGGACAAATATGGCCAACAGCAAGAACCTGTCCGTCAGAAAGCTCAGCAGGATCAATGCCAGTTTCATAAATAGATGCAGTCTTTGCGAAAACATCGGCAGAACTACGCCATTCCAATTTAACCCAAAGAGGAACACTAGCATAAACAGTCCTACGACTATCGCTCGCCAGTGGCGGCGGAGCAGCCGGAGGCATCATGCCAGTTGCAGGAGCCGCCGCACCAGGAGCAGCACCAGCTACTGGAGCCACACCGGCACCAGGAGCACCCTCAGCCGCTAAGTCGCCCTCTGGGGCTGCACCTTCTGGTCCAAGTCCTTCTAAGCCAAGTTCGTCCTCAGCATTCTTAGCAGCGCCTTCACTGGCCTGATTGGGATTAAGAATCTTAATGTCGATCGTTACTTCAAACTCAGTCCCACAAGAATTGCATTTGCCCTGAGAATCAGCTAGGTCAACATCAGTAGAACCACAGGCCGGACAAATTGAACCAGGAGGCTTAATTTCGCCAGGAGAAGTAGCTGCATCATTCTCCGCACCACCAATTGGTTCTTCTTCCTCGCCACCTGCACCAGTAAACCCAGCAATGCCCATATCAGCAGGAACGTTATCTACAGCGCCACCTGTACCGATGTCCATTGCTGCACCGCCGGCAGCATTCGGGGCAACAGGGAAGCCAGCAGCTTGAGCTTTTCTAAGCAATTGAGCTCGCTTATTTTTTCGTTCAGCAAGGACTGTTGCTGGAGGAATTGCTGTATCAGCTGCTGCCATAGGATAAGTATCATTAATATTTCTCAAAATAGACGATCGAATAGTTGCGATACATTCGCCAGTATTTTGGATGTCAAGATTTGTAAATGTTAAACCATCTGGATCGGAAACCTGGTAGCCTCGTTGATTTAGAATTTCAGCAACGAATGCTTTAACCTTGCTTTGCAGATCTGGATCATTTGCAACACAGCCGCACTCGCTTAATTGGAATCTAACAGTAAATTCACGATCCGCACGATCCATTACTGTATATGCTTTTTTCTCCATCTCCGGTTGATGTTCCAGTAATGTTTTAACTACTTTCGTTGCATGCGCTCTTTTGCCTTCAAGAAGCTTAATTGCAGCCACAAGGCTAAAAGGATTTAATTCTTGTTCTAGTGCCTTGTCTGCCAATTTGCCAGCATATGCACAAAGAAGATTATCTTTGTCTACATCTTGTTCAAAATCTGTTTTTCCAGCATCGAAGAACATTTCTCGTTCACGAATCTTAGCTCGCGATTCTACTTCTTCTTCAGTCATTGCTGTTTCAATTTTAGCAATCATTTCCTCTGGACCAGCTTCTTGAAAAGCATCTAGAACTTCATCAGAAGTTACATTATTTTCTTTAACAACATCGGTTAATGCATAAGTAACAACTTTCAAGTCTTCTTTGGAAAAATCGTCTGATTCCTTCTCAGTAGCAACAAATGATTTTAGAAATTCTTTTCGAAGTTCACGGTCTTTTTCCCGAGGCACCGGAGCGAAATCGGCATCTGGTCCCATTGCTTCTTTTGCCAATTTACCAATACTTTGAGCAATTTTATCATTATTAATAGTATGTAATACTTGAAGAGCAGAGACAATATCATTTGAACCAATTTCAACATTGTCAATCTTATCAGCCAATGTCCCTGCTACAATATCTTCTAGTGGAATATTAGAAAGTTGTTTGATAGCTTCTTGTTGGCCAAATTCTGCTCTCTCTGCTAAAATTCTACGACCTTTTTTATGATATGAAGTAGCCATAACATTTAATTTATCAATTAATTTATCATCTTTTAATAAATTACTTGATGCTTCTACAACTTCACGTGGAGATACTTTTGCAAGAACAATTGATTTCGAAAGTGCATCAGAAACTGATGAAGCAACTTTGGCATTAGATGCAGTACCAACTCTTTTTGCCCGAAGCCTAGATTCTGCTGGGCCAAGATCATTATTTGCATGCGTTTGTTCAACATAGCCTTCGTTAACAACTTCTGGATATCCCTGGCGACCAATGTGATATTTAGGATTATGTTTGCCAAGAGTATTTTCCCTATTATTAATTTCTTCACCCAGCCTGCCATCCTCAAGATATCTTTCCATAGGATATGTGGCGGCACCAGAATGAGCTTGCTCAATATAAGTTTCATTGACATCTTCTGGATATCCAAGGCGACCTTCAGGGAAATTGGCCTCAATATCCTCCGCAAATGTTCCTTCCTGATTCTTGGTCGGAATATTACCACGTGCTTCCGCGACTTTAACCGCACCTACTGCACAAGCCTTCTTAAATTCACTGAGCATACTATCAGTGAATTCATCAACACGACCATCTTCGATTTTTTCAAGTTGCTCTTCGGTCGGCAGTGGTTTCCAGCCTACTCGCTGGCCATGATAATAGCCAGTTACATCGCCCGTAGTCGAAATGACAACTTTATATGGGCCCTGTTCTTTGCTATATGTTTCAACGGTTTCTTGCTCCGTAATTGATCTTAAATTAGCTGCAATTTTAGTAAAGCGTTCCATCTTTTTGTTAACCTCCTTAGCGGGTCTTTTTGATGATTCTTTAATTTCATTTTGTAATTCTGTAAAACCACCATAAATCTTCTTTAAATTGTTTATCAAAGATTTTGAAGCCATTTGCACACCGACACCAGTCTCCGTTGGGCCATAATTGGGTATTTCTCCTACCGACATTTGTTCCGGCATCTGTTCTGGTATTTGTCCTACACCCTGCATTACATTAGGATTATTAGGATTATAATTGTTGGGATTGGTTAAATTAATATTAACAGCCCCCTGTGAAGTAATTTTTCCTATGCCATCATCAATTAAATTACCTAAAACTTGCTGTACTTCTGCTAAAACCTTGCTTAAATCTTTTACATGATCCATATTGACCCTGTCTCGCATGTTTAAAAGGCTTCTAATTACTTCTTCAACCAGAAGCATTGTCTGGTTAAGAATATCTAATAAATTACTCTCATCAACAATATTTCCACCATGTGCTCCTTGTGGAGCCTGTCCAGATTGAGCCTGCTCTGTATTTAATCTGGACTGCGGCGGATCATTAATACCTCCGATAAGTTGGTTAATCTCTTCACTACTAACACTTGGTGGCATACTTTGTGCTACTTTTTTTAACCTGTGAATACCATTTATCATTTCTGAATAATTAATGACTGCCTGAGAAAAATTCATAGCATTAATTAAAAATTCTTTAATATCTTTTTCAAATTTATTTTTTGAAACATGTGCTGCAATTATTTTCTTAGTAACAGTAGCAGTCTTAATCGCATTATCTGTTTTCTTAACAAAATCTTCTACATCTAAAATTTGTTCAATTTCACAATTTTCAAAGGCACCGTCGGAAACACAAGATAACTCAATAAATTTAACGCCATAGTTCTTTTCAAAAACTGGCTCATTATTTGCCCTTTTGCCTCTATTGGGCCCTTTGTCAATTACACCACTAAATTTTTTACCTTTAAATTCTTTAATGTGTGAACAAAATTCATCTTCTGATGCAGCCTTATTATTGCAAATTGAACACCGACTATATTCGACATGACAACCCATCGAGACATCATGAATATAGCCTTCACGAATTCCACGAGCCAACTTGGGCCAAGATTCTGCATCAACGAAGAATGTGCAATATACGCAATTCTCATCCTCATCCCACTCCGCATAAACAACTTTTCCTTTTGATTCCTCAATATCTTCATTTTTATGATTTGTATAAATCGGGACACCCTCAAATGTCTTGAATGCAGGAATTTTGCCCTTTTTCCCAGCTTCTACCTCAGCAAGCAATTCTTGCTTGCTGAAATAATCACCATTTTCATTCGGAGTATCTGCATCAATGGCTCTAGCACGGCACCATAAAAATGTCTCCGGGTGATTTTTCATTTCTTCAACAATATCAAAATCAGCAAACTTGCTTAAAATTTCATCTGGGTTCGCATATAATCTTTGATCTCCTTGCTTAAGACCAGATGCCGTTTTAATCATATTGTGGACAACAAGTGCTTCTTTGTTAAACTTGATATCAATTATATCATCGCTATTAACTCGCAGTGGTATTTTTTTGATCAAATTATTCGACACTTGTATTCTCCAAACAAAATTCAATAATTTAAATTTACTTTTTAATGCGGAAAAATCCTTTTTAAGATAAATATTCTATATTATTAATAAAAATCCTTCTTAGCTTTAAAAATATTTTTTTACATCGTTCCTTTCAATCTTTTATTTATGACATCGGTAATTACCTTAATAACATCGTTCATTCTTTCATTAATTTCTTTGTCTGTAAATCTAAGAACGATCCATCCATGTTGCTGCAGGGCAGCATCTCTTCTGCGATCTCTATTAATGGATTCTGGATCTGCATGCCATTTTTCTCCATCTGCCTCAATTGCAAGCTTAATTGTTGGATATGCTGCATCTATTTTAAATCTTGGATTTCCCTGTGCTATATATTGTGCATAAAGTTTAATTCCGACATTTAGGTTCATGAGTGCTTGATATAATTTCGTTTCAATAGAAGTAAATTTAATCTTCGGCTCTTTCTGTGTCTTTTTAGCTTTCGATGCGAATTTAATAAATTCATCAAGCTTATCCATATAGAATGTTCCATCAGGATTGAAGAATTTAGCCAATTCTTCATCATTATCCGTTACATCTTGTGATGCATAAATTGTTTGCAAAATGGTTCGACCTGGCCCCATATAGCCCCATGCGGGATTGTTTTCTGAATATTCTATTTCTTCATCAAGTTCTCCACGGTAACCATCCCCTGTAATCATAGGCATTATTTCATTGAATTTATCTGGCTCAATTTCAGCAAGTACTTCTTTTTTAAATTTCATTGCATTTTTATAATTATCAATCATTGTTTCGGCCATCATCGGAGGTGCTGCATTATTGTCCATCGGAACGCCAGGCATCGCATTCATATTTCCGCCCATGCCGCTCATATCCCCTCCCATGCCGACATCCATGCCCCCACCGAAATTGCCAGCGATGGGTGGCATTCCTCCACCCATCATTCCACCGCCGAAGCCAGAACCAAGATCTGAGCCTTCCTTGGCACCAAGTCCCATATCTGGTGAAAGAAGCATTGTTCCGAGTTCTTCTTGTCGTAATCGCTCAATTTCGGCATCATAATTAATATCAAGATTTTCAAGCAACGTTTGCAACGAAAGCTCCCCGGCTTGCCTAAGACTCAATAGTGGTTGTAGTTTCTGAGTCTTATCTGTAGCATCCAGATCTTTGAATTTGAATCGTGGATAAATTAATGTTTCTTCGCCTCTTGCATCTATTGTTGTAAAATTATTAAATTCAGCAATGGGTTTAAATACTTTTTCTTCTACCCATTCTTCAATTTCGCCCCTAAATGCTTCGAGTCTTTTAAGAAAAACATCCAGTCCAACTTGTGCAGATGAATAATTAGGACCTTCTCCATGAAGGAATGCTTTATTTAGTTGTAGTGCGGTTTGTAAATCTTCATTAATTAATTCATATTCGTTAGTCAATTGGAGAACTTTGCCTGATGCACCGACCCAATCATATTCAAAAGCATGATGCGTAACTATGGTAACTAGTGGATCATTTGCTATTTCTGCTAATTTTTCTTCAACTGCAGCTAGGTCTTCAGATGAAGCGGGTCGCTCCTGGCTACCAACTTTAACAATTTTGACAGGGAGAATATGTCTTTCCGCAACAAGCCATTGTGCCTGGCGCAATTTGTCTCTATATGCGAGTGTTGGGAAAAGCCTTCTAAGCAATGAGTTCCCATATGATTCATATGCACTTGCTGCGAATTTAAGATGTGTGACTGCTACAGAATTAAGAACAATTGGTTCTCCACTGGCAATAATTTGCCTAACATATGGATCAATTCGCTCATATTGATCTCTAGGTGCCTTTGTTTGAACTATTTTTCTTAATTCTTCGGATGGCTCCATTATAATTCTTGGTTGTTCTACTAAAAATGTATGGCTATCATCTACTGTAATTGAATTGGGATTCATAATTGAGATGCTTTTCCAAGTAGCACCCTCATGCGAACACACTTCTCCAGTATTTACATCTATAACACGGCCATAACAATGTGGACAGTCTAATTCTAAAAATGGAAAAACATCACCATATAGATAATATTCATGAGCAATTTTTAAAAGCCATGAGTGAAGCTTTAAGTCTTTGCATAATTTACGATAATATTCAAGAATTGCACCATTTGGGCATTCAAGTTCAAAATCATTGATCGATAATGCTGTATAAATATCTATACCTGTAGCTACAATTGGCTCATTTTCATAAAAATATTTTGCCCAGGCATAAATTTCTCTCCTTGTTGATGGAATTTGCCATGCCGATGGAGTATGATATGGAGAATAAAAACCAGGCATCGTAACAGTAGTCCCACCAGTCCCACTTCCACCAATACAATTCGCATATTTAGTTAAACTAAAGTCTATTTTTCCACTTCGATATGAACCAATTTGAGGATATGGCCCAAGTTGCTGAAGATAATTTTCAAATGCTTCTAGGGAACTAGCTACTTTATCTAATTGATCCGCCATATTTTATCCATTTCTTTGACAGTTGAAAAATCCTGGTGCATATATATTTTTTAATTTTGCACCAGGATTTTCTTTGCTTATTTGAATTTTTATTTCATTGGGACATTAAATGCGCCTGTTCCAATTGCTTCTGCCATTTGATTTCCCAAATGAATATCTGGTGCTGCTGAATTTGGATCTATGCCACTATGTTGGACATTATATTCACGCATTTTATTTGCATAATCTTGTGATAATTTGCCTTCGATAGTAGTGTTATTATACATATCTTCAGGTGTTTGTTTCTCTTCACTCTCTGGATTCAATGAAACATTGATGTCTAATTCAATTCCCAATTCATTTTTTTTAATTATTTCTTCTAATTCTTGAATTAATTCGAATGCTTCATTCATTGGATTCTCTTCTTGATCTTCTTGTTCTTCTGGGACAATTGTCTCTTCTGTTGCTGGGTTTGTTTTGTTCGCACGGATTCCCCACATGTCATTATCAAATCCGCTAATTCCTGAATTAAATAACGAGGCAATTCTAGTATTTTCGTTACGATGATCCTTTAACAATTCTTCATATACTTTAGGATCTATTTCTGTTTCTTTTCTTTTTTTATTCATTTCGCCTTCAATATTATATTCATTTGGGACTATTCTTTTATTATTAAGTCTAATTTCTGTTGATAGAATTTCTTCATTGCCTCTTTTATTTTCTAGGATTTTATTAAAATTAGGACTAGTTTTTGGTTTTTTATCATAAGTAGTTATTTGTTCTTTATTATTTCTACCATGCATTCGTGATTCTAAATTGTGCAAATATGGTTCAGATGTATTTGAATTATTTCTCATCATTCGAGTTTCAATTCCAGCAACTTCTTCACGAATTGGGTTGGATCTCTCGCCATCTGGAATCCTTAATGCCATAATTTTATTAATTGGATTTTTTTGTTCTTCGAGTCTAGCCATAACTTTATGATGTGTATCGCCTACTTTTTTTAACCAATATTGGTAATTGTAAGGTAGATTCGGTTTTCTTGTTTCAGTTGGATGCCAATCAGAAATATAAAATTCTTGTTTAAAATTATCCCTATCGTCATTAATTAAATAAGAAAGTTTATTAAATCCAGAGTTTCTACTTGCTTCTCTCATACTGTCAGAGATATCTGCATAAATTTCATTTAAATCATTCGCAATATCATCATCAATATATTGATATTTCGTAGGATTAAGCATTAATAAAATAGAATCCATTTGTACATTATTATATTTTTGTGATTGTTTAATCATTCCGTGTGCTATTTTTAAATCTGCCAGAATAGTAACCATTTCTTCAGCAAATGGATTTTCGCCAAATGATAAATTATTCATATCATTTAAAACGATTTCATTAATATTAAATTCTTCAGCTGGACCAATAACAGCTGCTGAAAAACCAGGACCATCTTCTTTAATAATTTCAATATTTTCAAAATCTGGATAATCTTTATCGCATTCTTCGCATTCTTTATCTTCTATGCATTCTTCGCATTCTTCATCTTCTGCATATTCTGCGCATTCTGCGCATTCTGCGCATTCATATTCTTCGTGTTCTACTGTTGAATCATTAAGATAATTAAAAAGTTCTTTAAAAATACCCATAATTTTAGGAGTGAAACCAATTGACTCAGGTGTAGAAATTTCTATATGGGAGACATTATCTTCCGGGTTTTCTGGCGAAATAGAATGTAAAATTTCTTTTAGATTATATATTTTTTCTTTAATATCATTAATTTTATCATATTCAATATCTTTAAGTGCAGGATACATATCTTCACTTAAATCATCTAGAATATTATCAAGCAAATTATTAGATTTTTCAATATACTGTTGATTAGCGATGGCATCATTTAATTTCGGGACCATTTCCATAATTTCAGCAAGTTGATTTTTGATATTAGCTAGCATGCTTAAGAATTCTGGGTTTCCTGTATTAACACATTTTCCATTTGTATTTAATGGGCCAATTCCTAATCTTTCAGCATTTTCTAAAATTTCTTCTGGTTCTCCTTTAAGACATTCTCCTTCCTGCGCTCTTGGACCGATGCCTAGGCCTTTCCCAGGACCCATTCCCAGGCCCCTTGTCTTAAGACATTCTCCTTCCTGTGCTCTCGGGCCAATGCCGAGGCCTTTTCCAGGACCCATTCCTAGCATATTATCCTCAGAATCTAATGTGCAATGCTGATGCTTTCTAGGACTATCTTTGAAACCTTTTTCAAAAGTTGGCATAATTTTTTCCATAATTTCTTCTGGATTAAAATCTGCATTTTCATTAATTGGCCCAAAGCCGAATCCGACTTCAACTAATCTGCCGTCGGGCGCTTCTAAAATTTTCTTTAAATTAAAAAAATTATTAAGCATTATTTCTCCCCTTTTCGGCATCTGTTGGATTGGCGATAGAAACATTTTCAAATGGATAATATTTTTCTTCTTTAATATTATTTTTATAATATTCAATATCTTTTTCAGACATGCCGCGCTTTTTCAATGCATCTTTAACATTTTCTAGCATAGATGGCACAGAAGATAAACTTCCAATTTTATAATTATTTCTAGTGCCAGAATCTTTATTTGAATAGTAATTTTCACATTCAGTTAAATAATATAATCTATCCAAGAGTTCCCGAGTAGATCTTTTATAGAGATTATTTTCTATATCGTATAATGTTTCTTGTGTTTCTGCATAAACATATTTAAGATTAAAAGAATAACTTGCTTCTTTACTTTTTTTAGTTGCACGCTTTCTAATCATATCGTATGCTCTTTTAATAATACCTTGCTCAAAGGCATGATGTTTCATAATATGTTTAACTATATCAGACTGTGGCCAGCCCCGATCAAACAGTTTTTGAACTTGTCCCATAAGGAATTTAAAAGGATTACTTTTACGACCTCTTCTAGCTTTTTCTTCTTTTTCGTCTTCTTCTTTTTCATAAGAAGTTCGTCCTTTGGGCTTTGCTATCTTTTGTAAATTAAATGCAGCTTTTTGCAAAGGATTATTTTTATTAAGAAATTCTTCACACATGTTATCAATAGTTGTATTTGGATCTTCTAGAAGCGTAGGATTTTCAATTGCATCTGCAATTTGCTCAAGTTCTTCATATTTTGTCCCTGCAGCGCTATTCATATCCCTAAGTTGTTTTGCAGTTTCCGGATCTCCATCTATGCCAGACCAATCCTTCTGTAGAAGTTGTTGTACAATTTTACAAATTTCTACTACATTGCCCGGTTGGCCCGGGGTACCCGTTTGCAATGGCATGTTTGATACTGCATTGCCAGGAATTTGTGCCTGAACTTTTCGAGAATTAGATGCATTATTCGATTTCATCATCATATCCTTCTAGATATTCTGCAATTCTTGAATTATCATAAATATCTTGAAGACTTCGTTGCCTCTGGTTTTCCATATCTTGCCAGCTATTATCGTTTTGAACAATATGCCTACTTTTAATTGCTTTTGAGCGGTTACAATTTGCTTGCATCATTCTCTTGCGTGCTGCCTCTATTTGTTCTAGGCTTTCGATATTTAGTTGCCCAAAAGCATTATCAACGTCTTCCTCGTAGCTAACAGATCGATTAATATTTCCGGCATGCAAATCATTCGGATTCACTTTTCCACGCAGAGCTTTTGATGCACGCTTTTCTCGAAGCAATCTTTCAGCTTGTTTTTCAGATTGTCGTAATTCATGAGCTTTATGAGCAATGATACTGTTTTTCATTTTTTCTGCTTTTTCTTCCATAATTTCTTCGAGAATGCCGGGATTACTTGCAAAAATAGAACCCGCCTGGGAACCATATTTAAAATATGAACGATAATTATCTCCATTATCAACAGCATATTCATCTCTATTAATCGCAGATTCACGAATAATTGTTTGATTATCTGCGGAAAGATCTCGCATAGATTTGATACTGGACTGGTTATATTTATTTGGCTTAAGTGCCTGCATAAAGTACTCTTCATTATATTTTTGTTTTTCTCCACCAGTCCTTTGAGATAACATTTTTTGTCTTGCTGCTCTTTTCGCATTTAATCTAGAAATTTCCGCCTCTATGGATAAAAGTTCCTCATCCTCATCTTCTTCCTCTGTCTGCTCTGGAAGATCAATATATTCCCGTGTATCAAAGTCTGCCTCAGAGAATTTGTTAATTTTACTTTTTCTAATGAACTTTGACATAGTTATCTCCAATAGTTTGGCATTGTTAACGGCTTAAATTCTTAAGCTGTTCTTTTAAAAACCGCATAGCTTGCTTGCTATTTTTTGTCTTAACGGTTACTTTATTATACTTATTCAAATCATTTTTATTATTGTTTTTCTCTTCTTTTTTATTATCATTTAGATTAATTCCGCCAGAAATAATGGCGGGGGTTGAGTTAGCATCTTCTTTGTGAAAAGATGCTACTTTTTTTTCATTCGCAGTAGAAAGTAATTTCTTCGCATCCGATGGAATGAAATTTGTATTAATTGCTTGAATATACTTATTTAATGATTTTTCGACATTTTCGGCTCTTTTAATTTTATTACTTTTCAAATTATCCTCCAGTTACTGGGTCAATATCTTTGACCATATCGTCGATCCATTGTGGATCTTGATAACCAAGTTCATTTTTCCAATAGTCTTTAATGCGTTGCACAACGTCGGCATCAAGTTTATTTTGTGATTCTTTTACGAAAGCCTTAATCATGCTTTGTTTAATTTTATTGTCAGTATTTAATGAAGCAATTTTCGTAATATTTTCCATAATTTCTATATTTTTAGGATTATGCACCGCTTGCACATAGAGTGTAGCAGTTGTTTCCGGGATACCAAGAGCAACGAGTCGATTCGCAATTATATTCCTTGCAGTATTTGTATATTCATTCTTGGGAACAATTTTCTCTTTTTGTTTTGCTACTTTTGCAACTTTTTTAACCTGTTTCACTTGTTTTGCCTGCTTGGCCATATTCATTCTTTCAATTGCTTCGGCTTTACGAAGGAGCGATTTTCTGAACTCGCTTCGAATTTCTTTAGCTCTATTCAAGTTTTCGATATCGCCAACTTTTCTCGCAGCTTCAAGATATGCATGATTTGGAATACGAATAGTATCGCCACCGAAAGCAATTTCATCAGCAGATTGCGCCATAACAATCTTTCTTTGTTTATTTGCTGTTTCCACTGCTGCCTCCTTTTTCATATTTTCCTTGGCATTGATTTTTGATTTCCTAATGACAGATGCTGCTCTTGGAAGCAGTTCTTTTCCTTCGTCTTCGTCTTCGTCTTCATCTGGGACAAATTCTTCGTCTTTGTCTGGGACTAATTCTTCATCTGGGACTAATTCTTCATCTGGGACTAATTCTTCATCTGGGACTGATTCTTCGCCCCCATCCTCATTCATAAGCTCTGCCCAATTAACTTCTTCTAAATTAATCTTTGCTGTCTTAACATTTGCGGTTCTACTTGGATAAATTTTGAACGCCATGTTTCATTCTCCCTCAAGATATATTACCCATTACAATGGGTTTATTTAAAATAGATTTATTACTTACTACTTAAATTTCCTTTAAATTACTTTAATTATTTCTATTCTTATAAATTATTATTAATTCCTTTTTTCTTTTTTAAATTTATTCATAGGATTTTTTGTAATAATTAATTCACTTGATTCTGGATCAAAATCAACATAATCATTTACTTCTACTCCCATTTTTTCAAAAAAGTCCTTGCTGGCTTCAATAACATATTTAATATTTCTTTTCTTAGGATATACGGGTTTTGTACTTAATTTTTCTAATTCCATGAAACATTCTATTTCAAATTTTTCATTCAAACACGCAAGTGACAAATCATAATTAACATTTTTATTCCAGAATGAATGCCCAGATGCTTTTGGAAAAATAAAGAAAGCACACTCGTCCTCTTTTAATTTTCTAAAGTTCATTAAACCTTGAGCACGTTCTTCCATGTTATCACATAATTTAACTATTTTTAGTCTAATTTCTTTCATGATATTTCCTTAAGCATTTTTGCTATTAATTTGTCTAATTTATCAGCAATTTCAAATTGATTAGTTTTATCTAAATAATTAGCAAATTTAATTAATTTGTGTACTTGTGCTTGTGTCTCTTCTGCTTCAAAAAATGGTGGTTTTGGTGATTCTTTGCCTACTCTTTGAGGAGTTCTTGTACCTGGTTCCATTAGTATAAGACCTTTTTCTTCCTCTTCTACTAAGTTTGCACCACGAGGAGTTGATTTATATGTAATAAATTGTGCAATACCTATTTTATCAGCAAGATCTCTCAGATTTTCTATTGTTACAGGATCCATATCTAAATTCTTTTTAGAATATTCAATTGATTCTATAAAAGCATCTCTTAATGAATAAGATTGTTCTAATTTTGCTCTATAATTTTGTATAAAACTATCTTCCTTAGAAGAACTTATTTTCTTAAATTCATTTTTAAATTGTATATCTGTAAGATAAAATGCAGCCTGAATAGCTAAGAATAATTGATTCTGGGTAATTTGTTGCTCTGAAGCACCCCAGAGAGCAAATATGTTAATTATTTCTAATCCATTTTTAACAAGTACATTGTTTTCAATAAAGTCATTAACAAGTTTCTGTCTGGGATCTGCTAATGTTTTTGCTAATTCTATTGCTTTTAATTCATTTCTTTCTTTATTTTTTTCAGTTGCATTGGTTATTAATCTGTAAATTCTAAACTCAATTTCTCCTTGCTCATCTTGACTAAAACCAGTATGGAATTTCGTATATTTCTTTACGATTTGCTTAACTTTCTTTCTAGCTTCCCATTCAGCAGAACCCAATGGGCCTTCTATTACTAATTTATCATATAAGTTTTTAATATTGTTAACCAAATTATCTATAGTAGCTAAAAACATTGGATGTATAAATTTACTAGCACTTTCATAAATATCTCTTTGCATGAAAACAATACCAAAGGTATCACCTTCCGCCGCAACGGGAGTGCCTCCACCTTGTGCCCAAGTAATCCCACAGAAACGAGTAATAAATATTTGCATAACATCTTTAATAAAACTTTCTTTCTTTTCTGTGTCTTCAGGAGTTAATAATATTTCTTTTACTTGATTTACAATAGATTGTACCAGTATATTTAAATTATTCATAAAATTATTATATTGTTGCTGATATTCTTGAGCAGTTACGGTATGCTCTTTTGTAGATTGAATAACTCCAGGTAATTTAATTAATTCTTGATCATTATTATTTTGGATTCTGCGCATATATATATTATTGACAAGAGAAACTATTTTATTATCTCTATAATTAAGAGACATATTTTGACGATATTTTTCATTCAATAGCATTTTTTGTATGAAACTTTTTACATACTGATCTATGAACGAATTTTCACATAAATACTGTGGGTCAATATTACCTTCTCTATAGGCAAAAGTAAAACTCGCAATAGCACTTGCTTCTTTTGTTTTATTTGTTATATAAGCTTGTAAAATTCTATTCTCACCTATTGATCTATCTTCATTAAGAATTAAATAACATAAAATATTATTAATAGACATTGCTATTATAGGTTCTTGATCTTCTTTTTTCAATAATGCTACAGTTAATACTGGTATAGTATCTTTTTCTTCTTTACTTAATAATGCTGCATTTTCTGAATAACTCATTACTTCTTCTGGAGTATTAAATATAATTGTTTGCACTTCTTGATTTTTAATTTTTTCTTGCAAGAAAACTGTAATTTCATCTTTAAGAGCAGAATCGCCTTTTGCAAATATTTTTTCTTGCTTAATCCGAGCAGCATTTCTTAATGCCAAATCAATTGAAAATCCTAAATATTGATCATATTCATCATCTGATGCAACAATTGGATAAAATACTTTTTCTGATATAGAAGCTTTTCCTTCTTCTATAGACATTTCTTCTTCTATAGACATTAATTCTTGATAAATAAGCAATTTTTTTACTGAAATAGTTGCATTCCTAATTGTATTATTAAAATAACATTTTCTTAATAAGGACGTAATTATATCTGCAAATAATCTATGAACTCTTTGTTCTGGATAAAATTGTTGATTAATGCTATGCGCAAGCAATGTAATTTGTGGATATAATGCTCCATTTTTATTTACTGCAGCTAAAAAAGTCTCCTCATCCATTTCTCGTGTTTGATTTAATATATCTAAAATATTATTAAATATATTCGACATAACTTGTATAGTATAAAGTTCTTTAAAATTATGAATTTCTTGTTTATTTTCTTGATCTTTGCTTCGCTCATGACTAGTAGTATTTTTTTCATATAGAATATAAGCCAAGAAATAAAAAAGCTCATAATCTAAATAATCAATTTTATCATCTCGAATTTGTAATAATTCATTTCTCAGATTATTAAAAATAAAATTATTATATTCCATTGTTGCTGCTAAATTATTAGTATTATAATCTCTAAGATTTATTAAGAATTCTAGATTATTTGAATTATTATAAGAATTTGTTTTTGTTAAAAATGTTTTTATTGCCGAATCAAAATAACTAAGTGAATCTTTTAATATTACAACACTATTTCTAGGAGTAATATTTTCAACCAAATTTAATGATAAAGTATTATTATTTATTTCAAAAAATGGTAATTGATTATTTGGAGATCTATTCAACTTTTGAACTCTATTTGTATGTGTAATTATTCCAGCATACAATCCCATAATTGACATAATATTTTTTAATTTTAATTGTCTATATTGATCAATTAAATTATTAAATGTCTCGTCTTCTAAATATTGATTTTCTTCTTCATCAAAAGAAATTGTAAGATTTTGTATTCTATTTTGAATAACATAATCTGAAATATTATTGAAAATAGATCTCATTTCAATAAAATCTCTTTTTTCACCAAGCAATTCAAGTAATCTAGATGCGCACAGTTGCATTGTTTTAATTATTAATAAACGGAAATCTCCAGTATCAAAAAATAGTTGCAAAGTTTTATCATTTGCCATTAATTCATCTATAATAGTAAATGTTTTAACATTTCTAGGAATTAATTCTTTAGAAATAGATTCAATGGAATGGCGAGATGCAAAATCATGAATTGTTTCTAAAATGTTTAGCATTTCTCCATCTGGACCCATAATTTCTATGGCCACTTGCCCTTTAATTTTCCTATCGTATCCTCCTAATTCATTCATTACACGAGTATCACAATGATAACGACTAATTCTCGCAGCATTGCCTCTTAATGAAGAAAGAAAAGAATAAGAAGGATCAATATTTTTTGCTAATGATGCATCCCATGGTGCAAGTTGTTGCGTAAAGAATTTATTTGTTCGTACTCTTGCTTGAGTAATTGAATCATAATAAATAAATTCAGGGAAATAATATGAAATAGCAATATTATATAATTGATTGGCTATTTCGGTTATTGCCTCATAATTTGTATGATTAAAAAATAAATCTTTATTAGTTAGCTCTTTAGGATACGTTCTTCTTTTACTTCTTGTCCCAGGCTCACTAATAACCCTCGCAGCACCACTTTTTGCAGTTTTGCGGGCAGAATTCATAGCTAAAACAAAACATATATTATATAATATTTCAGAAGTTTTATTATATAAGAAAACAAAATCATTCATAAATTGTTGTATATTATTATCTGGATAATTATATAATTGTTGACCTATTTTTGTAACGTCTTCTTTTTTATATAAAGCAGCTTGAGATTGTATATGATTTGATAAATGCATTAGTAATTTAGCTTGTAATTCTGTTTTATTACTTTGTGTTTCATATGTATTTACTTCTTCTTTAGAAATAGTATAAGAAACCCATTTTGAGTCTCTTCTTGTCCTATCTTCTTTATCTTTAACAAAAGCATTAAATCGTAATCCAATTAATAAATCATTTCCATATTTACTTCTTGCTTCTCTATAAATCATTTTCATTCTCTCACTAAGTTCTTTATTTTCAATAAGGAATGTAAATGATTCACGTAATTTATTTATATTATTATTATTTAATGCATCCAATAATTCATCTGCTTGTACCGATGGTGGTCGCGGCGGAGTAAGCTCCTCAATCCCCGGAGCATTCTTCCAAAATTCCCCAAGCCACGGCATCCCCTGAGCAAATACTATTCTTTGCGATATCTGACTTTCTTTAATATTAAATATTGAATTAAATGTATTTCTTATTTTTTTAATTTTTGATTTTAATTTTGTATTATCAAGTGCATATTCATCTATAATAATATTCAAATAATTGTCAATTTTCTCTGGTACAGGAATATTGGTATCTCGTTCTTTATAAGTATTAATTAGTGCTAGAAGAGCATTGCTTTTAAAATAAGCACTATCCGCGCATTCTGTTAAAAAAATAATATCATTATCAATAGAATCTACTTCTTTTTCATGAGCTATATCTTCAACTATTGCTTTTTGCTGCATTTCTATATTGTCTGCTTGTGATGTCTGATTATCTGGATCATCTTCACTGTATTTATATAGTCTATGAAATTTTTTTGTTAATGAAGTTATAGAATTATTTTCTGAAGAGTCAGTTTCTAAAGAATCAGTTTCCGGAGAACCAATTGGCTCTTGCTCTACTGGCGATTGTTCTAAACTTTGATACTGAGACGGAGGTGGAACTTGAACCTGTGGTTTTAATTCCACAGGTTGTACTGGCATATTATGTATATCGAAAGTTTGTTTGGGTTTTAATATTGATAACCTAAGACCTTCTAATAAATTTATTAAACCATTTATAAATTTATTAACCGGGATTCTTTTATTAATTATTAAATCAAATGCTCGTGACTTTTCTAAGAAAGATGAATACTGTGAAGTAGAAGATAATGGAGAAATAGCTGGAACTTTTTTATATTGATCTAATATAAAAGCATATTTTACTGCATCATTGAAATTTTTAATTTTATTCGCAAGAATATCATCTATATCTACATCTTCTTCTAGCAAATCTTCATATTGATTATTTTCAAAATTTTCACGACCTTTTGAAACTAAATAATCACCATAGTCATCTAGTAAAATATCTAATTCTTTTCTTGCAGTTAGCAATGATATAAATGGAAGATTTAGAATCTTTCCATGTATATTTATAAATTCTGCATTTATAATTTTATAAATTAATTGATTAATAGGATTAACATAATTATTTATTTCTTCTTTTTTCTTCTGTTCTATTTCTTGTTTTAATTTTTCTTTTTCAGTTACTTCCTCTTCATTTTCGGGTTCCTGCTGTTCTTCTGTATCCTGTTCTGGGGCTTCATCATTTGATGTCTTCTTTGTTTCATTTATTTTGAATTTCTTTTCTTGTTTTTCAAGAAATTGATCAAATTTAATAATGCCATCTCTAATTTTAGTTAGTTCTTCATTATGCTCAGAAAAAGCTATATTCTCTTCACTTGGGAAATTCTGTATTAATTCATTGCGTTTTGCTTTATCTTGTTCCCACCACGAACTATTTAATATATTTTGTAATGCTTCAACTAATTTTTCACTATCTGGATTTCTTTCATCTTGAAAAAACTCTTTAATTGCTGGATTATCTTCAAGAGCTAATGAGTCATATGCTTTCGTCTCTCTTTTTTTAACTCTATCTCTATCTTCTTCAGACAAGAAATCATAATTATATGGTTCTACTTTTGTATTCCGATATGGCAACATTGGATCAATCATCGGAATATATGCCATTCCAGACCATTTGGTTCTTCTGTCTGATATACCTCGTAGAATTTCAGGAATATCTGCTGTCTCTGGAACTTCCGGCATTTCAATGTCTCCAGGAATTCCAATACCTCCAGGCATTCCAAGAATTCCAGGATTTTCAAATTTATCATTTGATATTTTTACTTGTGCAAACTTGTTTAATTTTTGTGCCTTTTTAATCAATGGGGCATCAAAAGTAGATGGCTGTGACATAATTGCCTTACTTAATGCCATTTTTCCAGCTTCAGTAAATTGAATCGAATTATTTCCAATATTTTTAATTAATCCAGCGGATGATAAATTGGTAATATCGCCAAGGCCAATATTTCTTGGAATTACATAAATCTTTCTTTCTTCCGGAATATTTAAAGCCTGTTGAACATTATAAGATGCAGTTTTTTGTTTATTTTCATCCCAAATCGTATATAAAAGATTTCTCTGTTTTTCAGTAGTTTTTAAAAATTTAATCTTGACATCTTTTTTGCTATCTTCAATACCACTAAATGAAAATATATCAAAATTATTTTCTATATCAAAATGATGCATGGGACGAATGCGAAATGGCATAAATTCCCTCCTATTTCCTAATTTCTGTCTTTCTAAAGCTATCCCAGAGATTATCACTTAAATCGCCAGTCCCAAGATTATTACTAGGAGTAGGCTGTGGCCCATCTCGCCAGAAGAAACCAATACCGCCAGCAGAAGGACTACCATTCAAATCGAAAATCCCCTTAGTATCTTCGTCGGACTTTCCTATTTTTTTGTCACCATAAATCTGAATCTTTTCTCGCTTCTTATCTAAAATTGCTAGGAATTTCCAATTTTTAATTTCTTTAATAATTTCATTCAAAACATTTTTCTCTTCATCAGAAACATTTATTATTCTAAACTTCTTTCCCTTTTTATTATAAATAGCTAAAGAACAATCCTCCATTCTCTCTGGAATTAAATATAAATTTATATTCTTAATATCTTCGCCAAGCAATTCTTCTAATGAAATTTCTGCAACCAAGGCATAATCATCACCAATTCCCCTAGGACCCTCTCCAACAGGAATATATTGAGGATGATATCTATATTGGCTGCGAATCATTTCATCAAAATTGCCATCATATTCATAAGGCCACCAACGAGGGCCACCAAATTCTTCTGATAAATTAAATGTCCGAGGAAAAACACCACCAGGAAGACCAAGACCCTGTGCTGTAATATGGAATTTGGCAAATCGTAGCCACATCTTAATTTCCTCCAACAAATCTTTCTCTACATATTTAACAATTTTATGTAATAAATCCTTCTATATAAAGGATTTTTTTTAAAATATAATAAAAATATATTATATTGTTCGTAGATTGGAAAAAATATGTCTGAAATAAGAAATGGATTCATAAACAGCACAAGTAGTTATGGCAAATGGCAATTTCTTCTTTACCAACAGGAACTAGAACCATGCCTAGGGCACCTAATTGCAGAAAAAGATAAATACTATATTTTAGATTCTTCGCAAAATGTAATTCTATGCATTCCCTCTGGAAATGTAGCATGTGTTATAAATTTACTCGCAATAGACGAATAAAATAAAGGAAAATTAAATCTTGATAAGAGTGTTAACTAAATGGCAATAACAGTTCAACAAATTAATCTAGATAAAAACATATGGGCCGTAAATACTGGGCAACATATTGCGCAAGCAATTATACCAGATTTACAGGAATTCTTCGGGAATATCCAGACAGGAGGAAGTCCGCCAACGTTGCCAGGAACAATACCTGTAAATTCAATAACATGGGATATAAATACACAGGCAACACCGGCATCTGGATTTTTAGGACGCAGTGCAAGCTCAACTGAAACACCATGGCACCAAGTAAGAACAAATGATAACTATGCACTAAATATTAATTATCCATATGCTACACTAAATATTAGTGGCCCAGCATTGCTTTTTTATGATGATAATAATAACTTATTTCCAGATATTCGATGGCTAAATGCAATCTATATCCAAATTGCACAAGCAATGGGAAGCTATCGAGAAAGTAAATTCGCAAGCAATATGCATGGATATGGGACCCCATATGCAAATGCAAAAGTAGTCTTAGAAAAACTATCGCTTAATTTAACATTTGATGGAATTTCGTGGTCAATGGAATTTAAAATATGGGGAAAAAATGCTGCCGAATATATAATGAATAGCATGAATAAAGATATTAATATGGCAACAGTACATGCAAGAAAAGCCCAATGGTATAATTTTAAAATCAATTTACTTGATAATCTACTGGGAGATCCATTGCTTGAAAACGAAGAATCACTGGGTTATTCAATTCTACCAACAAAATTATCAATTACATGGGACTTCCAAAAAGAAGAGAAATGGGCACTAAATTCAACAGTCGCACCTTTTGATGCCAATGAATCAAATATTTCATATAAATATGAAAATGATCCACCAATTACACTTTACCAAAAACTAATTACAAAAATAGATATAGATGGATATATTAATCCATGGAAATCAAACTCAAATAGCCTGAAAGATGCACAAGATATAGCAAAAATTATTGCACAAATGGGCCCACATAATGAAAAATCACTACATAGTCTTAATAAAATACAAATTCTATTTCATGGGACCAATATTTTGAATTTAGTTATGCCAATAGTCAATTCAGATCAAAAAAGTTATCCATATGTGAATTTTAATACAGTTAATATTTCTCCGGAAACAAATGGCGTTGTTACTGCTAGGCTTAATGGAATAGTTGTTCACCCATTTTTATTCAAATAAAAGGTTTTTTTGAATTTATTGTGAATATTAAAATAGAATTTTGCTTAAAAAGGAAGAAAAATGTCTTATTGTACATCTACAGACGTCCGAAGACTTTTACCCGATGCAGTGGTCATCGAAGGCGAAAATACAACTCCTAGTATTACCAATCCACGACCAGAATCAATTAAAATAGTCGAAATCGATTGGTATATCGAACAAGCAGATTCTATTATTAATGCAAAATTAGCAGCAATTTATGATATCCCATTAAGAAAAAGCAATATAGGTGGATTAATTAAGTACCCGGATCCAATTCCATGGACATCCGCAGCACTAACAACATATTTAATTATGACCCAGAGACTTTCCGCTGGAGATCGTGCAGAATCATCAAAATATGTTATAGATTTATATACAAGAGCACAAGAAGTATTAGATCATGTCCTGAATGGTAATATTAGATTAATGAATCAAAATAGCTATACAAGTCATAGAACAGTTAAATCAGATTTGTTTAGCATTCCTCCAGGGGTCTCAAAAGAACAATCACAAACTAAGTAATGAACCCAAGGATTTACTTTGTAGTTTATCACAATTCATTTTTAATACAATGCAGTGCATTATTAAGGCTAGTGCCTTCATAAATGCATTCATCTTCCACAATGGCTCCAATAATACTTCCGTAATTTTTATCATTTTTATCTACATTGCGTTTAAATCGAACTTTATTGCTTGGAAAGAAAATATAAATTTTAAATGGCATAGTATCTAAATCATAAGTATCTACTCCAGTAGTTAACCTTAATACCTCGTCTTCATCGGAGACTATAGAAATAGTCAATGGTTTTTTCTTGTCTTCTAAATATATTTCCCAAATATAATTATGATATTCTTCATCACTGGGGCGAAAAGTTTTCTTAACATTTTTAAGTTTTTTCAGGCATTGTTTGAAAAGTAGAGTCCCAACATTGTCCTCTAAGGTGCCTTTACGATAATGTCCTAATTTATCCCAGTCAATCTCAAGAGTAAAAGAAATAGTATTTTCCTGTGCTCCCTTGTTATATATATTTCTAGATTTATTATTAGATAAAATACTATGTGCTTTTACAACTAGTTTAAAAATTTCTTCTTTTTCTTCTCTAGAGATGGTCTCTTTGCTCCATTGTGAATCCGGATGCCATCTAGCAGCAGCTTTAATATATGCACTATGTACTAATTTTGAATTATATTGCTTATCTGCTAAAGTATCTCCCTGCCTAAAATCACTCTCTTTTAAATTCAAAATTTCATAATAATTTACTTCCTTAGTCATAATTCCTCGCTATTCCGATTCATATGTGTATCTCTTAATGAATCTCAATCTTGCCTCAAAATTATTTCTTCCTTTTTTTTCTGCTTCTTTTAAAATTTCTAGAATAAAACCATCGGCCAATTCTATATCATAATTTTGTTCGATTTCATCTTTCTTTTTCATTGCTGCTACTAATAAAATTGAGTCCATTGCCTCGTCTTGCAAAGAAGAATTGGTAATCCTATTATTTAATTCAGCCCATGGTGTAGAAATTCGCATATACTTCCTCCAGTTCTCAATAATAATATATCTTATGTTCTTAATTAAAAATAACAATCCCTCTAGAAAACTTCGAAAAGGACTTGTTTTTCTCCATAAGATCAGATATAATAAGACTGCAAGTTTAATTCGCAAAGAAAGAAGGTAAACCATGGCTAGAAAAAAAAGAGTTTTCGTTGAATGCACTGAAATGGAGAAAATTGCATGTGAATTGCTTAAAAAATATCAAGGAACATTTTTTGGCCTAGTTGATCCAGATACAATTAAATTCGCATTAATTGTATCTGAGAAGGCCAAAAATGCAAAAAGCATTGTAGCTGAAGAAAATCCAAAAGACTGGACTCAGGAAGCAACCCGTTTGGCTGCGCTTGTAGCTGTCTATGAAGAAGATTGGGAAACTTGGAGCAGCAGTCGAAAAGAGTGGGAAATTATGGAAGCCCTCCAGACTCTTCCACTGGGGCCAGATGGAGAAAAATATAAGCCAGATGTTCTAGAATATGCATGGAGAATTGATGCCATCGGTACTTATTGGCGTGAAAAAAATGACAAAGGGCAAGATTTGCCATCTCTCATTAACTTCGATAAAAGCCAAATAGCCGTAGAAAATAAAGGTTCATCTGAAGAAGAAATTGAATTTCCAGATTAATTTAATGATATAATAAGAAACTATAGTCAAAAAGAGGTTGCATTTACGACCTCAATGAATCGGGAAGCTTCGGGGATTGCCCGAGATTTATTATTTTAAAAGCGAAGGCCAAACATTGGCGCAACTTGAAAAGGAGATAGTTTGTTTCCCTCGCTCTTCACTGGAGGAGCCAATGCCGAAAAAAGATACAATTATGTCCCTTGTTAGAAAAGTAAGAAATGGTGACAATGTAGCTTTTGATTTATTATTAGAAATACTTGAACCTAAAATTAGAGGACAATGTAAAAAGTTTTATCTCCCGGGCGGAGATAATGAAGATATTATGCAGGAAGCACGGATAGGACTATATAAAGCAATTCAAGATTACGATAGTGCAACATTTGGTACTAATTTTGAGAATTTTGCAATAAGCATCTGCATAAGAAGAAGATTAATTACAATTATTTCTTCGGCACAAAGGGGAAAAGCAGAACCACTAAATAAGAGCTATTCATTAGATACTCCTATTATATCAGATAAAGATGGAGTCTCAGAACAAACAATTGGAGATTTAGTCGTAGATGAAAATGCAGAACCAGCAAGGCACTTAATTGAACAAGAAGAATTCTTGCTTATTAAAAATGCTCTCTATTCTAAATTAACAGACTTAGAGGCAAAAGTGCTACAAGAATATGAACTAGAAAGCAGCTACAAGGAGATTGCAGAAACACTTGACATCTCTGAGAAATGCGTAGATAATAGCCTTATGCGAATCCGCAAAAAAGCAAAAGAATGCGACATTTAAAGGCGTGAAGAAAATTGTCAAACAGCGGAAGAGAAATTGATGCCAAACACATGCAAAATGCATTATCTAGCACCGAATATACCGAAGAACATCTTAATTTCCTAAAAAATAGGCCACTATCAAAAGAGACACTAGAAGTATGGAAAATAGGATTTTGCCCGCTACAATGGAGATATAAGGGATTCCCATACATCCGAGGAAGAATTATTACACCCATCTTCGACATATATGACAACATTATTTCATTCGCCGGAAGAAAACTCGAAACACTAGAAGAACAAGCATATAATATTTTTACGGAAGAATTCGGGCCCAGCAAGGGAAGCGATATTTTTAGAACATGGGACCGTTCTAAATGGATAAATGAACCATATGATAAACATAAGCATTTATATGGCTTAAATATAAATAAAGAAAATATTCTAAAAACTGGATATGCAATCATAGTAGAAGGCAATTTCTCCGTGGTAACCCTATGGGACAACGATGTTAAAAATGTAGTCGCAACATGCGGGACTTCATTAAATATTATTCAAGTATGTCTCCTACGTAGATATACGAAAAATTTAGTTATTTTAACAGACGGAGACGAAGCAGGACAAAAAGCCGCAGATAGATATAAATTCTTATTAAATGACTACAGCGAGGATATAAATATCCTCAAAATTACAATGCCAGATGGCTACGACCCAGAAGACTATGTAAGAAAATTCGGAGGAACAAGAATTAAATATACAATTAATCAAGCAATAGAAAATAATTTGAAAGAAACACATCTCTCAGTCATCCCCAATGAATTCATTAAAATAAGCTAAGGAGTTTTTCATGGCAAGCAATATGGCAATTAATAAAATTCATGAATATTTAATCGATCAAGCAAATAAAAATGATAGGGACTATTCATATTGGCATCCATCGGCAGTCGGAGGATGCCCAAGAGAACTCGCATTAAGAAAAAATAATGTTCCAGTAACTAATCCCAATCATGATTTTAGAGCACTCTCTGTGTTTGATAATGGACATTATTTACACAATCGATATCAGACCTATTTTCGAAAAATAGGAATTTTAGCAACAGACGTCGTTCGAGAAATAGATTATGAATACGTAAGCAAAATAACAGGCAAAACAACAAAAATCCTAGTTAAATGCGAAAGCGGAATGAGCTATCCATTCAGTAAAAAAGCTCATATTTGGGTCAAGGGGAAAGATAAAGAACCCAATCCATGGACGAGAATTAAAGATTTACAAATTGGAGATGAATTTTATTTAGCAGAAGTTCCATTTGAATATGAGAAATGGCATATGAGTGGATCAATTGATGCTATTTTAAAATTCGATGATAAACTATATGTCAATGATATTAAAAGTATCAATAAAAGAGGATTTAGATATTTATTTTTTGATAAGGATAAACATGGGGAAAGAAATTTCCCACAAGATAGACTTTGTCATATATGTAATGAAAAACTATACGGTATAACTGCGAACATGGACAATCACTTAGCCAAATATCATCCAGAAGAAGCTAAAGCACAAGAAGAACACATAGTTCAGGTTAATACATATATGTATGTTATGTGTAAACTTGGTTTACCTATCGAAGCGGGCACAGTACTATATGAAAATAAAGACACACAGACAGTCGTAGAAGTAAATGTAGAAAAAAATAAGCAAATAGTTAAAGAAATTGGACGACTATGCATAAATTTATGGAAAATTGTTCACGAAGAAGGCAAGACACCAAGCATTCCTAAAGAGTATACTTCTGACGGTTTTCCATGTGCTTTCTGCGACTATAAAGACCATTGCTGGGGAATTCCAAAGGCTAAAAGCTGCGAAGAAACTAGTCCATGGAAGACAGAGATCAAAAGATATACCTGGTAACTCTACTGAAGATCGGGAAAAATCATATTAACCGGTTTATTTTTATAAATCATTGCGCCCCTGAATGTTGCAATAAATTCAGTTTTCTTTCTTAAAATGCCAACGGAGAGTGGTTGTTCTTCGAGTTTATATAGTGGGTCTCTAATTATTCCCATAATATCAGCAATTCTTATTCTAATCATATCTCCATGAGCATATCCACCATGATTCCATTTTTCTATCTCATTCTCGTTCCCCCAATCACAGGCTCTTTTAAGTTCTTCCCAAGAGCCTGTGATTTTTGTTGACTTAGAAAGAACTATGTAATGCGCATAATCCCTGGACATCTCCGGCGATCCCGGTATAAAATAAATTAACTCCATTGGATTTTCCCACTCCATGGAGAAATTAGTAATGTCCTTCAAAAAAACAGTATCATCTAGTCTCGTTATTACACAATCTGCAAAAGAACAATGCCTAGACATTAAATCTTGATAAGGAACATCGAAATCATAATCATTAATTAATGAATCATTTTTCTCAGGCAATGCATAAAAACTTAATTCCAAATTAACATTCGAATTTCTATCAATGTTTAATGATAATTTGCTAATTGCAGCACATTCAAATGTTAATCTTCTATGCAAACTAGTATCCCATTTTTCCTGATAAAGAAGTGCGGTCCTTTCCGCCCCCATAACACCAAAATTCATAGCTAATTTAAAATCATTAAGAGGATTATCAGCCAATGAAATGATTTTCTTGCATGCTTCTGCAACCTCACCTTCTTTATTTAAATAAAGAGGAATAGACAAATTGCCCTGAATTGTCTTCTTTTCCTTCGCATAAACATGGGAACGAATTCCACCCTGTGTTAAATCAATAATTTCCATTTCTTGAATAGGAAAAACATTTGATGTAGATTTAACAATCAATGGCAAATCATTAATATAAATTATTCTAAGATGGCCAGAATCTACATTCCCCAACATAATTTATTATCCTTTTTGCAGGTAATAAAAGTATAAAATATGAAATATATATTGAAATTATTATATTTGCGTTGAAAATTACCTCTAACTTAAAGGAACAAATATGGACAAAAATCAGATCGATCTAATAAAAGCGCGAATAGAAACCTCACAAAAAGTACACGAAGAAATGACGCATAAAATTAGTGAATTTATACATCAACTTGATAATATATATAATCAAATGAATAATTCAATGATTATATATAAAAATGATCTTGGTAAAGAACATATAGAAATTATGCAAGAGCAAGCTAAATTATATCATGACATTAAGGACTATTTAGAAAAAATGCTCAAAGAAGAATTGGATAATAATTTTTATAATAAGTCAGGCAAATTCTTCTTTGCACAAGAAAACGCACTAAATATTCAAAAAATTAGAGAAGATATTCAATATATTAAAGAAGAAGCCAAAACCTTATCTGAACAATGGAGAAAAAGTGGAATAATAATTACTGCAGTAGGTGGTTTTTTGGGACTAGTCGCAAATATCACAGCCGTCTTAGCAATCTTTAAAATATTTCTTAACTTTTAGGCAAAAATATGAACATTAAATCATCAACATTATCTAGCCTTTATCCAAGCTACATAAGCATTCAAACTAAAATAAATAAAATTGTAAGCGAAAAAATAAACGACTTTAAAATAATATATACATATACAATTTTTGATAAAAAACAGGAAATAACAACTTTAATTAATAATATGCTCGACGAAAAACCACTTTTGCTTATTGTTCATGAAAAAATACTGCCAAATCTAAAACTTGATTCTCGATTTATCGAAAATAATAAGGAAATTATAGCTACAAAGGGAATATGGGGATATATAAATGGAATCAGGGTCCAGTGTTATAATACAAATTTAAGGCTCAATGAAAGCTTTATTTTTATAATCACGGAAAAACAACAAAATAATGTTGGCATAAGAATTTTTCATAGGAGTAAAACATGCCACTAATAGGCTATATACCATTTAAGATTTTAGCCTGGGACGCATATGATTGGTCAAATTTATCAGATGATCAAATAAATACATTATTTAATTATCAACCAAGTGGTTTTCAAAGCCCAGAGGGACTTGGCAATAAAATCTATATAATTGCAGAGAGTGCTGAAATTTCTGATACCGCAAACAAAAATATTGAAAAATTGACAATGGGCCATGTCAATCAACCATTTATAAATGCAGGAGAATTTGAAACCACATATACATTGTCTGGACACGCATTGCTCGTTTCTATGAATCGGCCAGAAGTCTACAATATTTTTAATAACGAAAATTACCAATGGGGAGAAGAAAATCAGGAAGTTAAATATACAATAAGCAATCAGTTTTTAGCAGATTATTCCTATGAAAATAATATTACATTAATTGATGTCCCTTCTTTAGTTTTATATTTATTAACAGATAAAGTACCAATTGTAAATATGCCTCGCAATAATTCAGAAACATGGGACATTACAAAGGAAATTAATTTATTATCTCGTTTATTACTTCCGCACGAAAGTTATCATCAATGTGTAATTGATAAAATCTCATTATCCGTAGATGATAATGGACTAAATGCCACACTATCATGGAAAGGAAAAGCAATTAATCCACCTGCAATTTTGCACTTACCAATATCCACATTAATTGATAAACCCCTTAGGGCAACGAGTGGATATGATTTTATTCTCAAATACTATTGGGAAGAATTCGTGCAAGAAAATGAAAAACTTGGGGAAATTGTTGGAAAAGAAGTAATTGATGTTACTGCAAAGAATTTTAGCCTTGAATATCAATTCCAATATGATACTCCAAAATGGATATCAAGAAGCCAAGAACCTACATATTTTTTACGGCAAATTGATGTTACTTGGTCAATAACTGGAATCTTTGATTTGCTAAGATATCATAGATACCCAGAGAGATTTGACTGGGGACGTTCATGGGAACAATATGTAGTCCAAAACGAAGTCATGGGAAAATCTAATTTCTCGAATTTGCCACCAGGCGGAAAAGTTTATTTTAAATGCATGACTGCGACAAGGGCATATGATTATCTGGCGGGAACAAATAACTTAGAACCAGGACTAAATGCAGGGGAAGTTGAAGAAGAACCAGAAAACTCAGTCGCAATTGCAATTGAAAAACTTTTTAATGCTTTAATAAGACAATCAACTATCAATATAGGTTATAAAAATGATACCTACTTAAATGCAAATAGGGTCTCACATAAGCCTGGGTTGTCAGAAATAACATTTAATGGAATAGTAACATTAACTTAGGGAGCAATGCATGAATGCAAATACAATTTCAACTGGAGTCATAGATGTTAAGAATAATGAAATTTTGTTGCTCTCAGATTGCACTCTTTCATCTTCTACCGGTAGGACATTAGAAAAAATCATTGGCCTCGGAACCTTCGGGCCACATATAGAGGCAATTAAATCATATACTAAGTCAATAACTCTAAATGGCCCAATAATGTATCCACAACAGGCATTCCCTTTTTCATTAGAATATATGTATAATGAAGGAATCTCAGATTCAAACAATAGCATTAATGGAAATGAAGAAAGTGGCCAAGAAGTAATCCCGAAAGATACAACGAATGCTTTTATATATAATTGCTTTGATTTATATAGTTGGCTAGTTGATGATAATCCATTTTTTAATAGAAATAATATAGTTGAATATTTACTTGGTATGTATGTAGACAACATTGGAATATCTTTTGGAGACGATGTTACTTGTAATATAAATATGTCTACAAAAATGCCATATCAAGTTTCACTAGAACCAAATATTTCACACGACTTTATGAATTTTAAAATAACAAACGATCCAAGAATTACAACGAATCAATACATAAGCAATAAATTAAAAATGACTTGGTTCTTAATTAAGCCACAATATTTCATACACAATGACATAACACAGCAATTTGTAATCACAAATTGTAAATTTAATATCAATTTTGAATATATAAACCTGGAAAACTTAATCCCAGGATGGGAAAAACCAGAATGCGATTTCCCATATATTGAAAGATCATATCCAATTGTTCCACGCATTTTGACTGGAATAACAATGGATGCCGAATATGATTTTTTGATGCTAAAAATGTCAAGAATTCACAAACTCGAAGTCGGAGAAATGCAAGAAAATTTAATAGCAAGATTAGAATGCCCAGCGAATGCACTTCAATATCCACCAATAGACTTTATAACAATATATGATGTAGATGGAGAAGAAAGACCTCTCGGTTTTATAACATTATTAATAAATCGCATCCTTAAACCATTTGGGCACACGAATTTTATTAAATGGACAATTAAGGATTGTAATTTGCAGGGAATTAATGCATCGGGGATGCCAAGTTATCACCTATCTTATGGTTCCTCAATTATCTTCAATCCCCTTGGAATTATGAGTTCTACTTCTTTTCCTCCATACACCCCGGAGGAACAAAAAGATTTGCAAGAAGAATAATATTCTGATAACATATCAACATTCTCGCAAACAGAAAGGAACCTAATGGAAAATTACGGAATTAAAATTATTTATGCACCTGAGATTACTCTTGTTGGTGAGCCTAGATTCTTAGGAATGCCGCAAGAAATTATGGAACAATGGGACACCGATATCCATTGGGACAAAATAAATAATTTTGATAATATCAATGCCGAATATATTTTAGAAGCCGCTGGACGAGGTTGTTATCAAAGTTGGGCAAATAAAGCGAAAAGAAAAAATGTTGAATATTTAAAAAACATTCTCAAGCAGAAACATGAGTCCGTCCTTGAGCATGCCTGTTATAATTTTTATTTTCGAGGCATTTCAAGGAGCCTAACTCATGAATTAATTAGGCATCGTGTAGGAACTGCTTTTTCCCAATCGAGTCAAAGATACATTGATTCAAGTGATATTGCCTTTGTTATTCCGCCTTTATATATTGGAAACAAAGAATTAACTTCTATTTGGGCCAAGTCTTGCAAAGATTCATTGGACAAATATAATGAACTATTGGCACAGGAAATTAATGTAATGCCTGGAACTGATGGAATTAAACAGCTTCGTCAGTCGGCCAGAGCAGTGCTTCCAAATTGCGCAGAAACACAGATCATGTTCTCATGTAATTTAAGAGAAATTCGGCACATTCTTAATCTCCGTGGTAGCCTTCATGCGGACGAAGAAATTAGAAGATGGGCAGTCGCACTATATTATATTGTCAATGATATAACCCCATTGCTTTGTGATTTCGAAGTTCAAGAGAATGAATTCGGGAAATATTTAGTTAAATTAGATGACTGGGAATAAAAGGATTTTTGGTTCCTCCTGCATAATAATAAGATAGCGACGAATTCTTTTAGAAATTCATTGTCGCGAAAAAGGATATTTATGCAAAATGCATTAAATCCAGATTAATAATTAAGTACTGGAGGAACACATCATGCCGGTAAAAAATAATATTGTAGGTGTGTGGAGAAATGTTCAACTAGTTAACGCTAGTAATGATATTAAAGTAACTACTAGTGCAGATGGGACAATTTATGGTAAAAATGCAACTAAGCAAATAAACCAAATTAAACTGCTCCTAGAAAGTGCTAACTTTGCGACAGAAATGGCCGTTAATCCACTTCAAATGATCCAGGGGACAGCATTCACCAAGGCTGTAGATATTAAAAGTGCTAAAGATACACTAACTATTAATGGGCCAATGTTGCTTGCAGAGCTTCCAGATACAGCGGCATCCGGAAGCTATAATACCGATGCCCCTTTGCTATTGAATGCATATGATTCAGATTTTGGAGATGCATCGACAGTAGCTGGGGCATATTTATGGAATGCTTTAAATATCGGTTCAGGCACAATTACGCATGAACTAGTAGATAATATTAGCATGACTCTCGATGATAATGGTTTTACATTTAGTACTAGCCTAAAAGGCGA
>MTKZ01000131.1_pt1 | contig 67775 bp, 56 predicted proteins | sample 1042781 | NCBI WGS metagenome assembly MTKZ01 (sample SAMN06212207, study PRJNA360539) | anaerobic digester metagenome | biome: Wastewater treatment plant; material: sludge; isolation source: anaerobic digester fed with sludge from wastewater treatment plant | place: Denmark: WWTP Viborg ... | reverse complement strand
TGCAGATGTCCCCATCTGCACAAGCCTCGTAGAGGCTTTCTAAAACATAATATTAACTGCAAGCAGTTATACCGCGTTAATAATACCGGGAATTGATGAAAACTGGTACCGCTTGATGTAAAGGGGGACCTTTGCATACCAGGAACCTTTGCATACCCTTCAACATCATTTGCAGGGATTATTTTACCCGCGTCACATCTTTTGACGGGAGGTTCATCTTTTCTCTAGAAAAAAATATTTTGTTTTAAAACAATTTTTCTCTATCTTATTTTATAAATTCTATGAGGTTTATATGTTTTATTCAAACGATGATATCGTGGAAAAAACCCATCGCACTATCCCTCATATTCAAATGAAAGATCAAATTATTTCTATAAATTGGAAATTATTTTTTGTTTTACCTTATCCTATGAGGCTGAAAGAAGAAAGAGCTAAAGCATTTCTTAGGAAAATGAATAAGGAAAATAGAATTTATACTGAGGAAGAATACCGCAAATTTATGCAAGATATGTTAAAATGGGATAATTTAATTGCCACGCTTAAATGTGAAGGTGTAAATCTATCTAATCCTGAGATGGCAAATATTATACAATATGCTTTTAGTTTTTATGATAATAAGCTGTATGAACTTCATTGTTATTGTATTATGCCTAATCACATCCATATTTTAATTAGACCTTTAATCAATGAAAAAGGAGAGTATTATCATTTAAGCGATATCGTAAAGCGATTGAAGACCTATACCGCAAAAACAATTAATCAAAGATTGAAAAGAAAGGGAAAAGTCTGGGAAGATAACTACTTTGATAGATATATCCGAAATGAAAAAGACTACTATAATGTGATTAATTATTATTTTTACAATCCAGCAAAGGCAGGATTAGTAGAACATCCAGATGATTGGGAGTATTTCTATATTAAAAATGGTTAAAAAGGTGTATGTATCCCCCCCCCGTTTATAGATACATTGGTGTGTAGATGTATAGGTGTGCAGATGTCCCCATCTGCACAAGCCTCGTAGAGGCTTTCTAAAACATAATATTAACTGCAAGTAGTTATACCGCATTAATAATCATGGGAATAGATGAAAACTGGTACCGCATGATGCAAAGGAGGACCTTTGCATACCAGGGACCTTTGCATACCCTTACGGTGTGTAGTATTAAGGGTGTGTAGATGTATAGGTGTGCAGATGTCCCCATCTGCACAAGCCTCGTAGAGGCTTTCTAAAACATAATATTAACTGCAAGTAGTTATACCGCATTAATAATCATGGGAATAGATGAAAACTGGTACCGCTTGATGCAAAGGAGGACCTTTGCATACCCTGACCTTTGCATACCCTTACGGTGTGTAGTATTAAGGGTGTGTAGATGTATAGGTGTGCAGATGTCCCCATCTGCACAAGCCTCGTAGAGGCTTTCTAAAACATAATATTAACTGCAAGTAGTTATACCGCATTAATAATCACGGGAATAGATGAAAACTGGTACCGCATGATGCAAAGGAGGACCTTTGCATACCCTGACCTTTGCATACCCTTACGGTGTGTAGTATTAAGGGTGTGCAGATGTATAGGTGTGCAGATGTCCCCATCTGTACAAGCCTCGTAGGGGCTTTCTAAAACATAATATTAACTGCAAGTAGTTATACCGCATTAATAATCACGGGAATAGATGAAAACTGGTACCGCATGATGCAAAGGAGGACCTTTGCATACCAGGGACCTTTGCATACCCTTACGGTGTGTAGTATTAAGGGTGTGTAGATGTATAGGTGTACAGATGTCCCCATCTGCACAAGCCTCGCAGAGGCTTTCTAAAACATAATATTAACTGCAAGTAGTTATACCGCATTAATAATACCTGGAATAGATGAAAACTGGTACCGCTTGATGCAAAGGAGGACCTTTGCATACCAGGACCTTTGCATACCAGGACCTTTGCATACCCTTCCACAAGCTTTTAAGGCTTTTTAATGATATCTAAACTGTTATTATAGGTTATAAACTTATCAAATAACAAAAAATCAGTTTAGCTAGAGCAGGGTAAAAAAGCATTATCCAGGTTAATTAATAAGGAAATCCATTTCTCCTTTATAGGTATTTTCTATCTTTAAATATCATTAATGTAATCTGCCCATCCAGGGATGTGATTTTCTCCATCCCGCTTGACTTTTATATTTCACATAATAGATTTTAAGGTCTGCCTGGGACTTGTATTTGGTTATCTTTATTTTGATATCGGCAGAACTTTTTTGTTTCTTGAAGTACCAGATTTCGTCCTTACCCATAGCTTCAGAACGGTAGGGCGCAACAGAAACGCATAGATCTGCTTGAGATTTATAAGGAGCTATCCAGACCACCAGATCAGGTTTTCCACTTTCCATTACATAGACCGTTCCTGCAAAACAGATGGAACTCACTAACATCGTCAACAATATCAATGCTACTTTATTCATAATTCCTCCTTTTTCTCTATATCTTATACTATCAATTATCCAAAATAATTCTAACTATTTTCATTTATATTGTCAATGAATTTCTGTTAAATTATATAATAACTTAAGATTGGCAATGCAGGAGTAGAAAATTCTTGACTAAGGATAGCACTGGATATTCATAGAATTAATAAAAGATTTTATACAGGGAAACTTCAATGAAGAAAGTGCTTATATTGATAACCTTAATTATGACTTGTGCTCTCGCATTCAGTTTAACACTGAGCTTTAGTGTTAATCCCTCCGGCTGGAGTAAAGATTCCGGAGCTAATGATACTGCTCCTTTTTTGGAGGCAGGTGTTCCAGCAATGAATTATCTTCCTGTTCGGGTGCTAATTCCTTTTGGAGAGAGAGTAGAAAATATTCAGGTGATTCTTTCTGAACCTGAAATTCAGCGGAAACAGCAAGTATTAGATTTTGTACGTAAAGTGCAGATTATATCTCAACCTCAACCTGATACCACAGTGCCAAAACCTGAAATCTGGAATAAAGATGCTCTCTTCCCGGCTGAAGACTATAAGTTTTTAGGTACCCAGATGTTTTGTGGCTTTCAAATCGCTATGATAGATATATATCCCTGGAAATATAATCCCGTGCAAAAGACTATCTTTGCGAGCAAAAATGTAACCCTGCAGATAGAAACCTCCTGGGATGATGAATTAGCAGAACACTCAGCTAATTTTTATGCTCCTGCAAAAGATTACCCGGAACTAACCAGATTGGTGCTTAATCCTGAAACTATCAATTCCTATCAAAATGCTATCTCGTATCGCACACATCAACCTCAAAGCAGACTTATTGATTTGAGTGTTCCCAAAAAGATGATTATAATCACAAATAGTACCAGTGCTAGCTATTTCCAGAACTATATAGACTGGCAAAATACTCGTAATATAAGCACTGGTATATATCTAATCACAGATATTTACAATAGTTATGTAGGAGCCGATAATGCAGAAAAGATTCGTAATTTCATTAGCGATGCTTATCAGACCTGGTCAAGTACTTCCACTCCTTTAGAATATGTTATTCTGGGAGGAGATGATGAAATAATCCCTGATAGAGGCTGTTTCTGTGAAGTTGGTGAGACAGTTGATTTTAGAATACCGACAGATATCTATTACAGCAATCTGGATGGTAACTGGAATGCCGATGGAGATCAAATCTGGGGTGAATTTAATGACAATGTAGACTACTTTCCCGAAGTGCATATGGGAAGATTTCCAGCTGAAACGGCAAATGAGTTCGGTAATATGACTCGTAAAATCCAGTATTATGTTAATAATGACACTTATAGCAATAACTTAGCCATTATGTTTGGAGAAAATCTGAACAACAATCCCTTAACCTGGGGTGGCGATTATAAGGATGATGTAGCCACTCATATACCAGATGATTATATCCTTAGCACTATGTATCAACGCGATGGAACCTTCAGTTCTATCGGAGTATGGAATGTTCTGAATGATGGGGCAAATGTAATGAATCATATGGGACATTCCAATGAAACATCTTTGTTAGGACAGGGAACTGGCTCTGTAGAACAATTGCAGAATACTGAATATGGATTTTTATACACACAAGGATGCTATCCTGCAGCCTTTGACCAGAGAACCAGTGGAGATGGAGAAAGTATTGGTGAACATCTGGTTACAACCTCCGGTGGACTTTTTTCTTTTATCGGAAACACTCGTTATGGATGGTATATGCCAGGTAGCATTAATGGCCCTTCCCAGTTTTATGACAGGCAATTCTTTATCGGTTTATATGAGGCTAATCAGCCCAATTTAGGCAAGGCTTTAACTTATTCTCGTTTGCAGAATGTCAATGCAGCTATGGACAATGATGTAATGCGCTGGTGCTATTATGAAATGGTCCTTTTTGGAGACCCAACCATAGAGGTTAAATTGCCTGATCCTGCTCTTCCTTTCCTTACTCTGGAAGGTTACACCATCTCTGATGCCGATGGTGATGGTGATGGAAGCTTCAATCCTGGAGAAATCTTAAGGATATATCCCGTTATCAAAAATTCTCCTGAAGCAGGCACTGCTTATAATATCAGTGTTACTCTGGAAAATCTACCTCAGGGTATAATTCTTCTGGATGGACCTCAGGTTATTCCCCAGCTATTACCTGGTGAATCTTGTGATTCCTCTTTCTATTTCAGGATTCAATTACCTCAGGACATAACTTATGGAACTTACTATCTGAAGATTTTGCTGGATTCCAGTCATCCTATTACTGGTCTAAGTACTGGAATAAGAAAATTTAACCTCAGCTTTGAAATAACTATGGTTGACGGTAATTTCCCCTGGGATTGCCAGATTCATACCAAATCCGCACCTATAGTTTATGACCTGAATAATGATGGAACTCTGGATATCCTCTATCTTAATACATTAGGTCAGGCACATTATATAAATAATAATGGAGAAGAATTTGGTGGATTTACTGCTTCTCCCCAACAGGATATAATGCGAAGTTCAGCAATGGCTGACCTCACTGGAGATGGAAGTCCGGAAATAGTTTATTCCAGTCGTACCGGAAAAATAAATGCAGTAACTCTGGATGGAACGACAGTCTTCAGTTATGATACGGGCAAGCAACTTATCTTTACCCCACTAATAGCTACGCTTGACCATTCTGGTATGGATAAGGTCATTGCTCATTCTTTAAATGGCTATGTCTATGCTGTGAATTCTGATGGCTCTTTATGCTCAGGATTTCCTGTTAATTTAGGTAGCTCTATTGTGACAGAAATTGCGGCTGCAGATATAAACCAGGATGGTTTAATGGAAATAATCATCGGTTGTCAAAATGGCACTTTGCATATTTTAAACGCTTCTGGAGAAGAACTTCCGGAATTTCCTATCAATATAGGTGAAATTATAAATGGTTCTCCTACGGTTCTAGATAATGGCAACCTAGTTTTTGGCACAAATAACCGTATGCTACTAATTTCTTCCAGCGGAGAAATCCTGGTCAATAAACCTATTGTAGCTGCTATGGCATCTGGACCGGTAGTGGCAAATATCTCTGGAGACAGAGAGCTGGAGATTGTATTTGTCACTATAAATGGTATGCTTTACGCTGTAGACCAGAATGGAAATGATATAAACGGTTTCCCGGTTAATGTAAATGATAATTTTAATGCTCCACCCTTGATTGTGAACTTAGATGAAGATATTCAACCCGAGATCTTGCTAACCAGCTATCAAAATTCTCTTTATATATATAATAATAATGGTACCATTTTGTCTGGTTATCCTTTTATAACTTCTTTTAATGGTTGCACTCCTGGAACTATATGCGATCTGGATAATAATGATATGCTGAAATTAGTTAGCGGTTATTCTACAGGAATTGTGGTTATGAACTTACGAAGTCCTGAAACACCCATTAAACCCTGGATTACTTATAGAGGAGCATTGAATCGTCAAGGTAGCTTCGCTTGCACAGGTTATGTGGCAAATTCAGATCCTTATACAACACCACCAGTAAATAGATTGGAACAAAACTATCCCAATCCTTTCCATCAGAATACTACAATCTCCTACGAAACGAAAAAAGAAGGAAAAGTAAATCTTTCTATTTTTAATCTAAGAGGTCAGTTAGTACGCACTTTACAGGATGAATATATTCCTTCAGGAAAACATAGTATTGTATGGGACGGTAAAGATTCAATGGGAAGAACTGTTGCGGATGGGATTTATCTCTGCAGATTAAAAACCCCAGAAACTATCTTAACTCGTCGTATGCTTCTGTTTAAATAATCTCGGACTTGACAGATAAGTTTTTCAGGTTAATTAATATAGTAAGAAATATAAAATATAAGGAGTTACAAAAATGCCAAAAGTATTAATTGCCACGGAGAAACCCTTTGCTAAAGAAGCAGTGCAAAGAATTAAAAGTGAGTTTGATGCTGCAGGATATCAGCAGGTATGGTTAGAAAACTATACTGACCAGGCAGAACTTCGTAAAGCTGCTGCAGATGCTGAAGCTATGATTGTTCGTAGTGATATTGTGGATGAAGCTTTATTTAATGCCGCTCCTAAACTAAAGATTGTGGTTCGTGCTGGTGCAGGTTATGATAATATTGACCTTAGTGCTGCAACTGCACATAATGTAGTTGTAATGAACACTCCCGGACAGAATTCTAATGCTGTAGCAGAACTGGCTCTCGGTCTAATGATTTATATGGCACGGGGTAAGTTTAATGGTAAAAGTGGAACCGAGCTAGCAGGCAAAAAACTTGCTCTATTCGGTTTTGGCAATGTAGGAAGACGCTTAGCTAAGATGGCTCAGGGACTGGATATGGAAGTCTATGCCTATGATCCCTATATCAGTTCTGAAATAATGACTCAGGAAGGAGTCACACCTCTAAATAAAGTTGAAGATATCTTTACTACAGGAGATTACATTTCTCTTCATATACCAGCAACTGCAGAGACCAAAAAATCCATAAACTGGGATCTGCTCAGTCTGGTGAAAGACCACTGCATCCTGGTTAACACAGCTCGCAAGGAAGTCATTGATGAAGATGCCTTGATAAAAGTTTTACAAGAAAAAAGTAAATTCCGCTATGTAAGTGACATAGCACCGGATTGCAGTGAAAAACTTTTGGAAGAATTTGCCGAAAGAGTCTTCTGGACTCCCAAGAAAATGGGTGCTCAAACGGAAGAAGCTAATACTAATGCTGGTGTAGCAGCTGCCCGGCAAATTATAGCTTTCTTTGAAAAAGGCGATACCACTTTTCAGGTTAACAAATAACCCATATTCCTGCTAACAAAAAAAATAACCCCGGTATCCAAACCGGGGTTATTTTCTAATAATTAATCCTGATCTTTATTCTGTTTTATTTACAGGAACTACAGAAACATATTTTCTTCCTGTTCCCTTAGTTTCAAATTTCACATATCCTTCCGCTAAGCTATAGATGGTGTAATCTCTTCCCATACCAACATTTTCACCTGGATGAATCTTAGTTCCTTTCTGACGAATAATTATGTTCCCAGGAATAACATACTCATTCCCGTACTTTTTTACACCACGATATTTGGGATTACTATTTCTGCCATTGCGGCTACTTCCAACACCTTTTTTATGTGCCATAATATCTCTCCTTAAGGAACCCGGATTCCCGTTACTTTAATATTAGTAAACTGTTCCCTATATCCTTTTTTAACCCGGTAGCCTTTGCGACGTTTGGCATGATAAATTATCTTTTTCTTACCTTTCCCATTACCAATGACTTCTGCCAGAACTGCCGCTCCTTCTATAACGGGTTGTCCTACCTTAATTTCATCATCGTTTCTAACGAGTAAAACCTTATCAAACTCAAGAGTTTGACCTGGTTTTGCCGCCTTCAGCAGGGGAACACTTAGAACTGTGTTTTCTTCTGCCCTGTACTGAAATCCTTTAATTTCAACGATGGCATACATTGTTACTCCTAAATTTCTTTATTCTTTGACCTTGATTCTTTTATTAGAAAATAAGTCAAGAGAAAAATTATATCTTCTCTGGTATGATGAGATAGCTCCATTTTGATGAAATCTATAAGCAAGAACCTATTTAAATACTTCTATCTACTTTATTTTCATTGACAGAAATCCTAATTTTCTCTATTTTGAAAAGGAAGGAGAGATATATGGCGATAGAAAAAGTGGAATCTATCAATTTTATGATGGATGAAATGTGGAAATGGAAAATGATGGTAGAAAAGTTTGATAATATGCTCAAACTTTATGACTATCATGAGATTCATCTTCCCATATTGCAAAATCGCCAGTTGTTACAACAGGGAATAACAGCCTTTATGCAAAGGGAAGAACCTGATTTTATATCCCGTCAGACATTGAATATTAATAACCAAAACAATCCGGAAAATCAACTCAGTTTACGTCCAGAAGGTACGATTAGTGTTTTGTATCGTGCTGCTACACTTTATCGGAAAGGAGATATTTTCCGCTATTATTATCAAGGTCCAATGTTTCATCGGAATCGTGAAAATATGGTTCAAGAATCTTCTCAGCTTGGAGTTGAGCTGGTAGGAAGTTCTAATATCCTTTCTGAAAATGAAATCATTAGTCTGGGAATTAGATTATTAAAAGAAGTAGGGTTTTATGATGCCACATTAAAACTCAATAGTTATGGTTGTGAGAATTGTCGGAGACAGTTTTTTATAGATGTGAAAACAGAGCTGCAAAACCATTCTGATAGATATTGTCCCGATTGTCTGCAGGAATTTAATGCTAATCCTTTTGCTACTACTCATTGTAAGAATGAGCATTGTCAACATAGTCTTCCCCCTCTTTTGCGGATTAGTAATTATCTCTGTGCGGAATGTAAAGCCAGATTTGAACAAACAAAGAAAATACAGGCTAATCTGGGAAATATTTATAAAGTAGACCCTTATTTAACTAAGAACTTTGCTTATTATAATGGAACCGTATTTGATTTTGTAATTAAACAGCAAAACAATGAATTGGTGGTTGGTGGAGGTGGAAGATATGATTATCTTTCCGAACACTTAACGGGAAGAAAGATTCCCGCCATTGGTTTCTATCTTGATATGGATTTAATATTTAAGTTGATGGAAGAACGCAATCTTTTCTTGATGTTTGATAATGATTTTTCTGTCTATATTTATGCACAAAGTCCCGAACTGGAAATGATGGTATTACAAATTGCTCAGGAACTTCATTCTCAAAATATTATAACTGTGCTGGGCACGGAAGAAAAACCTGAAGATAATTTGAAACAAGCTCAAGCTCATAAGTGTGATTTAATGATTACTCTGCGGGAAGAAAATATTAGAGAAGGAAAGTTATTACTCTATAATTTGGAACATAATGAACAAACTTATATTCCTCTGAATCGTCTTCTGGATACGGTTCAGTTAGTTCGTAAAACCTTAAAAAAATAACAGGAGTATACTATGCAATCCGTGAACACTCATCTCGCACCCGCTGCAATTGGTCCATATTCACAAGGGATATTAATGAACAACACTCTCTTTATATCCGGGCAATTGGGAATAGACCCTCGCACTGGTGAAATGCCTATGAGCTTTGAAGCTCAAGCAAATCTTGTCTTTAACCATATAAAATCTATATTAGATGCAGCTAGTATGGGTTTTGCACATGTGGTTAAGGTAACTGTCTATCTGGATGATATGAACCATTTCTCTCTGCTAAACGATATCTATACTCGTAATTTTAGTGCACCATTTCCTGCTCGTGAAGTGGTAGAAGTTTCCCGTCTCCCTAAGGATGCTATGATAGAAATCGCAGTTATTGCAATGAAATAACTATGAGTTTAACAACCAAAAAAGGAGACCAGGGAAAGACCAGCTTATACAGTGGCGAAAGAGTCTGGAAAGATAATTCACGGGTTAAAGCTTATGGAACGGTAGATGAATTGGACGCCTTTATTAGTGATGCTAAACATTTAATCACTCATCCATCCTATTTTCAGCTTTTGGAAGATATCCAGAAGATTTTAGCCAGAATGATGGGACAGTTAGCCACTAAAACTAAAACTTATCCGGAGCCTATCACTATTGAAGAGGTAAAAAAATTATCTGAAGCAATTCAGATTCTGGAAGAAAAAACCCCTCTTAAGGGCTTTGTGATCCCTGGTTCAATTGTAGTATCTGCCCGTCTGGATATCTGCCGAACTATAGCTCGTAGAGCAGAAAGGGAGATTATTACTCTTGCCCGAAAAGAAGAAGTCGCACCAGAAATTTTGCAATATATAAATAGGCTTTCAGACTTTTTCTTTATATTAGCTAGAACTTTAGAGGCTGAAGCAGGAGCAATTAAATATTTGAAAACAAATTAATAAAAATAGAGGAGTAATACTATGCATAAGATAGTCTTAGTTAGACATGGTGAGAGCATCTGGAATAAACTGAACCTATTTACTGGATGGACGGATGTAGATCTATCGGAAAAAGGAATTGAAGAAGCTCATATTGCCGGGAAAAGATTATTAGAGAAAGGATTTGAGTTTGATGAATGCTGGACTTCTGTGCTAAAAAGAGCCATCAGAACTCTCTGGATTATCCTGGATGAAATGGACAGGATGTATCTACCCATACATAATGACTGGCGTCTAAATGAACGTCATTACGGAGCTTTACAGGGACTGAATAAAGCAGAAACTGCAGCAAAGTATGGAGAAGAGCAGGTAAAACTCTGGCGAAGAAGTTATGATGTTCCACCTCCACCCTTAGATAAAGATGATCCGCGTTATCCTGGAAAAGATCGTCGTTATGCTAATCTTTCACCTGAGCAGATTCCTGTGGGCGAATCCTTAAAAGATACCTGTAAAAGGACAATGCCTTTCTGGGAAGAAGTTATCGTTCCTCGTTTAGCTGCAGGAAGAAAGATAATTATCTCTGCTCATGGCAATAGCCTAAGAGCTATAGTAAAAAATCTTGATGGTATCAGTGATGCTGATATCGTTAATGTTAATATCCCTACGGGGATCCCTCTCATCTATGAATTCAATGATGATCTAAGCGTTATCCGACACTATTATCTTGCCAGTGAAGAAGAATTAGCTGAAGCAGTAAATGCCGTAGAAAGTCAAGGCAAAGCCAAAAAATAGATTCTACTTGACTAATAATATAAAAATAAAGAATGTAGAAAAAAAATGGGAGTTAAAAAATGGCGGTTAAGATTGACAAAGATATCTGCATCGGCTGTGGTGCTTGCATAGATGCCTGCCCTACAGGTGCCTTATCTATGGAAGGTGATAAAGCCGTTTGTGATGAAAGCACTTGCATTGATTGCGGTTCTTGCATACCTGTCTGTCCTGTGCAAGCTATATCGGAATAAACATTTAAACAAATTATGATAGCGGAAGGGGGCGTTTCTTCTTCCGCTATATCTTATTTTAAGATGGAGGATAAAATGAAACACTATTTATTACTTTTTTCTCTTTTAATCTCAGGACTCATCCTGATTCCCTTAAATGCTACAGATGTTAGTGGCAATCAATCAGGAACCTGGACCCTGGTCAATAGCCCTTATAATATCATCGGTGATGTAACAGTTCCTGTCGGGTCTTCTTTAACTATAGAGCCAGGGGTTAATATTTATGCTATGGGTAATTATTACTTAACGGTGCAGGGCACTTTAAATGCCATCGGAACTGAAGCAGATACCATCCGCTTTAAAAGTGGTCAAGCTGATCCTGATGCCCTGTGGAAGGGTATCCGATTGGAAAATGAGAGCTTACCTAGTTCTATATCTTACTGCTTTATAGAGAAGGCAGAATATGGAGTAAATTCAGTTAATTCTCCTGTACAAATCACTCATAATCGTTTTTCTCATAATCAGAAAGCATTGCAAATCTTTGCTATCGGAGCAGCTGACCCTGCAGATGTCCTTATTTCAGAAAACATAATTGAATGGAGCATTCATAATGGCATAATGATTAATCAAAATAGTGATTTAGTAATTGAAAATAACGAGATTCGTTCCAATGGTACCGGTACTCAATATTATGCCGCTATTCAGCTTTCTAATCAATCTTCTGACGGTTCAAACTCACCTTTAATTCAAAATAATCATATTCACCATAATTTTAAACAGGGTATAACTGCCTGGGACCTTGTAGGAGTAAATGCTATCCAGCCTCAAATCTTGAATAATATAATTGAAAACAATCTAACGGGAATCTATCTGCTCAATTCTTCAGGTTATATAGCAGATAATATCATCAGAAATAATTTTATTCCTGGAGATGCCAATTCTGGTGCAGGTGTAATGATTACTGGTGCTACCAGCGAACCCTATTTTGAGCGCAATCAAATCTATGGTAATTTTACTGGATTTTATCTGGGACAAAATGCTAAACCCTGTTTGGGCAATCTTTCTATATATCATATCTGGGCTCAAGGTGAGAATGCCATCTATAATAATATTGATGAAACCAATACACTTCATAGTATTTATACCTATTCCTACACCGATCCCAGTATAGTGATATTTGCTGAAAACAACTACTGGGGAACCACGAATCCCACTGAAATAGCGGAAAGCATTCTTGACCATAACGATAATCCCTCACTTCCTACTGTGGATTTTGACCCGTTTTTGCTGACCTATAATGCCACTACGGTTAGTGGTCAGATTACTTATAGTGGAAACTTTACCCTTATAAATCATCGTCTCCAGATTATCGGAGCAGATTCAGGCGATATCTTAGCCGAAGAATTTATTAATCCTGAAACTCCTTTCTCCTATTCTTCTCAGTTATCAGAACCTTTCTATGTGGTTGTTTTAGCTAATATAGCTGATATAGACCAAACTTTTTATGGGACACCCGGAGGTTTATCACAACCTCAGATATTTAATCCTAATCCTAATAACACAGTTAATGTAGGCAATATAGAAATAAGTGAAACTCTACCTCCTATCTATCAAACTATTGGAACCCCAACGATGATAGGCACTCATAACTGTTATCCTTTATACCATCGTTTCTTTGTCTATCATTGGTATTATATAAATTGGCTATATGAAGAAGGAGATTATCTCTATCTAGCTCGTCACGAACGCTACAATCCTTCGGGGAACATTATCTTTAATCTTCCTGAGGAAACGGTCTGGGATAAGATTCATAATCTTAATACTGGCGATAGTTGGACGCGCACAGAAATCATAGATGAAGAAGGCACTCAGCGTCAAACTTCTTTCCAGTTTAGGGATGTGACCGAAATTGGTTGTATTGTTGATAAATCATCTCCCAGAGATTATTTCTATTCTATTATTATTCAAAAAGATAATGCAACCCAGGCTATACTAACTGTAAAGCTACTGCTATCAGAATCTGATATTAACAGATTATATACTTACAATGAAGATGGCTATGCCAAAAGAGTTGATGATATATCTACAAATGCAGAAACACCCTATCTGCAGGAAGGAAACTGGTGGGAATTTGACCCGATTGTTCCCATCTATCAACCACAATGGTTATGCTATGACTTAGAAGCCTTTTATGAACAAAGCCTCAATCTATACTGGCAACCCCCTATGGCTGATGGGATACATCAATGGACTTCCTATCGTATTTATAATTCTTATAATCAAGAAATACCTCAAATGATAGCAGAAGTCCCTTTCTCCCAAACTTATTGGCAAAGTAATATCTCTTTTAATGAACATTATATTCTAACTGTCTGTGCTTTTGATGGTAACACCGAAAGTTTACCTACTAATTTAATCGTAGTTAATCCTACTGCTTATAATGACCCTGTGGCTACACCTCCAGTTCTATCTATCCATCCTAATCCTGCTTGTTTTTCCGTTAACCAACAAGTAGAAATAGCCATTAAAAGCGATGTTAATTTAAAAGGAAAAATCAATATCTATAATATTCGTGGACAAGTAGTAAAAACTATTCCCTTAAATGCTAAAGGAGAGTTCACTTATCGCTGGGATGGAAAAGATAATAAAGGGACTCAATGCTCTTCAGGAATCTATTTTGTTAAAGTTAAAAGCAAAGGATTATCTAATCTTCAACACAAATTGGTGCTTATGAAATAAACTTTCCCCTTATTTAAACTAAACTATTATGAATTTATAGACCTTTCTATAAAGTAATGGGATAAGGGTTTAAAAGTAAATTGTAAAAGATTAACTATACATCAATTGAGACCGTTATCAGGAGCGAATCTAATGATATACCTGCCGACCAGAATCTTCTTTGGAGCAAATGCCTTACAAAATGCAGAGGCTTATCTTATAAGATTGGGAACTAAACCTTTAATAGTTACCGGGAAAAGCAGTGCAAAATTAAGTGGCGCTTTAGATGAACTGATTCCTGTTTTAAAGAAGAATAATGCAGATTATGCTATTTTTGCTAGAGTAGAAGAAAACCCTTGCTGGGATACAGTTAAAGAAGGAGCTAAGTTTTTAATAGATTCTCAATGTGATTATCTTATCGCTATCGGAGGTGGTAGTCCCCTGGATGCAGCCAAAGCTATGGCTTTAATAACGGCAAACAATCTCATTGAAGAAGATAATATTACACCGGATAAATTTTCTCATACTCTTCCTCTGGTAGCAATTCCCACCACTGCCGGAACAGGAAGTGAGGTGACTCAATATTCTGTTTTAACTGACACCAGCACAGGAATTAAAGCAGGATTTGGAACAGAACTCGCATTTCCCACTTTGGCTATCTGTGACCCTCGTTATACTTTGAGCTTAAATAATACTATCACTCTTCATACCGCAATTGATGCACTTTCACATCTTCTGGAAGGAATCTTTTCTAATAAACGCCAACCTCTGCTGTATCCTTTGATTCAAGCTGGAATAGATGCCATAATGAAAAATCTGGAAATAGCTCTAAATTCGCCTTCTAACCTTCAAACCAGAGCTAACTTGATGCAAGCTGCTCTCTATGGAGGAATAACTATTGCCCAGACTGGAACTACCCTCCAACATTCTCTCGGCTATCCTCTCACCACTCATTTTGGTATTTCGCACGGACTAAGCAATGGAATGGTGTTGAAGCAGGTAATGGAACTTTACTATCCTAATATAAAAGAGGAATTGGATAACCTATTCTCTGCTTTAAATATTACGAAGGAAAATTTTGAACACTGGCTGGACAAGTTCTCCCTAAGGGCAGAACTTGAGCTGAGCGATGAATTTATTGAAGACCATATAGCTGAAGTGCTGGCAAGCAGAAATATGTTAAATACACCTATAAATATGTCCGAAGAGGATATCCGTAAAATTTATAATACCCTGAAATAAAATTTATTTAAGCATCCGTCTCCGAAAATATACTTCTTAAATCCCATTGAATTATCTTTTCCAGAGGAAGACCTTCCCGCCAATTAGTGCCTTCCATAACTGGTTCTTCCATAGCTCTGGTTATAATTTTTATAGTGGCTTTTATAGAAGAATCAAAACTATAATCATTAACTAAACCCGCAAGCATAAGCGCTGAAAAACAATCTCCTGCTCCAGGATAAATACCATCTTTCTTTACAAACGGATATGTAGTTAGTTTATCCAGCTTAGTTTCATAATACATAACCTGCAAACTATCTGAAGCTGAACCAGGAACAGAGGTTATCACTATATGTTCTGGACCATATTCACTTATTTTCCGGCACCAATCTAAAAGTTCATTCTCTTCACCTATATTTCTAATTTTCCCCCTTGCCAGCCAGGCAGCTTCAGAATAATTGGGAGTAATAACATCTGCTAAACTGATAAGTTCTCGCATAGCACCTATCATTTTATCGTCATAACAGGAATATAATTTCCCATAATCGCCCATTACTGGATCAATCAGCACCACTTTAACTTTTTCCTTCCAGGATTCAATTACACTTCCTATTTGCTCAACCTGAGTGGGAGAAGCCAGAAATCCGCTGCTGATAGCATCAAAAGAAAGTCCTATCTTGTGCCAGTGTTCATTTATTTTTTCCAGATAGGAACTCATATCAATCCATATCGGCTCGGGATAGTCCGTATTAGCAGAAAGATAAGCGGAAGGAAGAGCACAGACTCTAATACCCATTCTATACATTATAGGGATGCAAACCATCAGAGAAGTGTGTCCGAATCCGGAAAAATCATGTATTGCGAGAATTCTTTTGCTTTTATTTTCCATAATTATCTTCTATCCTGTTAAATTATAATCAAATTTTAAGGGTTTCTCATTTAGCAAATAAATCTGAGGAAATCTTCAGTTTTTATTTCACCTATCTAATGAATATTCAATGCATTAGCTAACATATTTGTCATAATAATTCCTAACTTATTCATTTTAAGGGACTTACCTTCTCTCCCTTGACTCTCTCTTGACTCTCTCTTAGCTCTTTTGATAAGCAGGAGATAAGTGAGAGATAAGAAAGAAAAATTATCAAGACAAAATAAGGTAAAGAACATATCCGGGCTATAAGAAGAAACAAGTTTAAGTTTGTGGTACATATTGAGGGCGATAATTTTTCACCATTTCCAGGTTATACATCCCCTTATAATGTTCCCCTTCTGCTTGAGGTTGGTAATGATAGATAGTAGCAGGAGTGAAATTTCCCAGAGCAATCCCGAGAGCCATACAGATAGCATTGGGCGAGCTCTGGAAGATATGCAATCTTTGCCAGTGATAACTCTTTTTCAGATAGTTAAGTAAAGAATTGGTCTCTTGCACGATTCTCAGCCAATCCGAGTCCAGATTGATTTGTCCCTGACTTTCCTTCAAGGAGATGAAAAGAGTTCCAGAATCAGGGAATAAAGGTTTAAAATAATTAATCACTTCCTGATAGGGGTTATGACTACCAAAGTATAAGATTAGAGCAAGGTCGTTCATTTGATTGGATATAGCATCTATTTCATACTTAATATGAGTGAAAGAATGGGGATCAAAGGATACATTTTTCAAAACTCGGGCATTATTTGGACGATAAAGTCTGAAGACAGGAAGATATTCCTGATTAGAAACTTCCCAGTGACAGATATAGATTGGGCGATTGAACCCGAAAATAGCTCCGATGCCAAACTGAAGAGAGCTCAACATTCCGGCATACCAGAAGATTGCTTTACGAGTGCCAAGCTTTTGTTCCACTCTATCAAAGTGGTCTATTCCCCCCAGAAAAGCCTGCCAGACTTCTGGAATAAAAGGAAAATCTCCTTCTTTAAAGATGGAGAGGCACTCCACATTCAAACCGGTAAATTCAAATAAAGCCTGGAGATTGAAAAGAGGATATTCCTTTTGAATAGCTGCTTCCATTTTTAATAACCAGGAAGACTTTTTATCTGGTGTTCCACTACTTTGCACCAGGGGAACGGGAAGTTCGCAGCTATTAAGCCAGAACTCCAGCTCTTCAAGAGATTTAACTGCAGTAATTAATCTTTTCCCATAGACTTCACAACACTGTTTTTTCTCAGTCAATTGAGCTGGTGACAAGATTTTACCTGATTCATTCACAGCTCCCGAAAAGCAAAAATCCTTCAAATCATCGGGATTATCTGCGATTAAAGCGGCAGAAGTTGCTGCCATCCAGGAATCGCCTACAAAATCCTCTGTGAATACCATCAGAAAACTTTTCCCGGTTAATTGCGCAAGAATAGTAGCTGGTTCCAGATAATTTTTATTAAAACAGATGGCTCTAAATTCGGTTGAACTAAAAGGAAAGATTAAAACTTCAGCTAAGATACCATTACTTTGAGTATCTATTATAGGAAAATAAGCTTTTCTGATACGGGATTGAAAAACCTCGGCAAATTGTCCCGGATTCAAATCCAGACGCTTAACCAGGTCTGAATCCTGATGAGATTTAGCAATTAAAACAAGCCAGGCAAAGGCACTAACCTTATTTGAATAGGGATTAAAAAGCAAATCAATGATGGGCAACCAATCTTCTTCAGAAAAATTATTGGCATTCAGATAGTCCAAAATTTTATTTTTCAGGAGTTCAGTTCCTTCCTTTAAATAGGCAGTTACAAGCTCAGGAAAAGTCATTTTTTCTCCTCTTCTTCAATTTCAATGCGGATATTTAACAATTCTTGTATAGATTTGAGGTCTCTAAATCCTATCACACCTAACCGCAATCTTCTGGGGATATAGCCCTCAAAAACGCACTCGGTACAGATATAAATCCTTCCAGCTTTATCTATATAATCCTCATCTGGATATAGAAAAACTCTGCCATCAGATTCTTTTACCAGAGTATGAGTGAGCGCATAAAAGATATTAGAGGATTTTGGTTGCCTCATTAAATCAAAAGCTTCCGTTAAAGTTGGTCGGGCAGCAGCGTATTTACTGATTGATAGTTCTTCTTTCTTCATCAGCAAATCTACCATTGGTGTCAAATCTATAGCATTCTCATCTACATTTCTAAAGCGGAAATGGCTGGTCAATTGATACTCTTTGAACCTGAATTCCAGTTTCCACTTATCCTGAATAGCAGAAAAATCTATCCTTTTCCGTATCTGCTCTTCCTTCTTAATATTATCAAAAGCTTCCTGCAATACCAGAACACTCACGGTATCCAGATAATCCAGCACTACACTATATTCAATTTCTTCTGGATAAAGCAAGAAATTGTTATATGGATCAATTAAGTATTCACCGCTATAGCCAGGTGCGATAATATCTGTATTCAGTGCATAACGAACAAAAGAGCTGGCTTTCATCGCCAGAAAAAGTCCATTTTCTTTAAGCTCTAACGGTGTATAATTGATAAGTTTACCAGAGTGACTAAGCTGACGAATAGTCCCCAGCACCTGAGTCTCTATCGGTTCTATAATATTCTTCTTTTCAACTATGATACTGGCTTCACCTGCCTCTGTGATCAAGCTTTCTATTTTTTCTTTATTTTCATTAAAATCAAATCTATCTTCTAAGGAGTCCAGATAGATTTCAAAAAGTTCTTTTTCTAAATCTTCGTTTTTCATTAGAGTTTTCCCGCCTTTGTTTTCTTATTATATAGATATGTTGGAGAAGGAGGGGTTTTCTGACATAATTCTGGCATATACAGCTTGAAAAAAGCTCTAATTTCATCCTTGTTATATTGGGTGAGTAGTTCATTAAAGTCTGCACGCAATCGCTGATGCAATTTATATATATTGTTTTCACTTTCTGCCTTAAGTCTTTCAGTTTTAATGCCATTAATCTTTTCATAATATTCACAGAGTAGATTTATTTTATTGAAAGACCAATCTTGTTTTATCTGGATATACAACTTTTCTGCACCTCTCCGGTTCTCTTCCTTCAGGATAATATCACTCAAAGTGTTAATCTTGGAAGGATGATATGTTATTTTGCTGGAAGAATTCATATAATCATCATCATAATGATATTCAACAGCTACCAGTTCTTGTATCATAATTTTATTACATTGAATGATGATATTTTGAAAAACCCGGGTGAGATAGCGATACAAATGCTCATCACTTTTCCCTTCCAGGTTTTTCTTCAGAGATTTAAGTTGGGGATAAATAAAATATAAAAAATCGCCTGCTCTACTGACCACTGATACCCAATAGTTTATGTTTCTTTTATGACATAAATCGTAAATGAATTTTTCTTGTTTTTTTTGTAGATAAGGAATTAAAAATATCAGATAAAATATGTCTGTATCGGTGAGTTCTTTCTCTGGATAATGCTGGAATATCTGCCAGAGCTTTGTTAGAATATTTTGCCAGCTACGCTCCTCACTGGTTAAATTATTATACCAGGAATGATATTTATTCTGGTCGCAACTATAAACCATAATTCAACCCTGAAAGGTAGATATTATGAGATTTAGGAGAGAAAAATAAGGGATCAGAGAGCAGGAAAAGTATAAAATAGATAGAGAAAAGGGAAGATTATGTATCTTTTCTACCACTTTCTCTTCCCAGTTTTCCTATGACCTCTGATATTGTCCTTTTACAACAGCGTGCAATGTTTAAACACAGTACTTTGTTCCTGAAGGTAAAGAACAGATGAGTGTATGTCACTTGACATTAAAGTTATCCAGAAACTGTTGTAAAATGGCTGCCCGAGAAGGATGACGCAATTTTTTAAGTGCTTTTTCTTCTATTTGACGCACTCGTTCACGCGTAACCTGAAAGATTTTCCCTACTTCTTCCAATGTACGATGATAACCATCGTCAATACCAAAACGAAGGCGAATAACTCGCTCTTCACGAGTGGTGAGAGTTTTCAGCACTTCATCTACCTGTTTTTTCAACATAGTGCGTTCTGCCAGTCTTTCTGGACTGATAGTAGAGCGGTCTGGAATAAAATCGCTGAGCACACTTTCTTCATTATCATGACTGATAGGTTTATCCAGAGACACAGGCTCCTTGGCTATGGATAGCACACTCTTCACTTTGTCTACTGGCATATCCAGCACTTCTGCGATTTCTTCAGGATAAGGGTCTCTGCCCAGTTTTTGTTGAAGACGACGAGTGGTCCTATTAATCTTATTGATAGATTCAATCATATGAACGGGAATACGAATAGTGCGAGCTTGGTCGGCAATCGCACGAGTTATAGCTTGACGAATCCACCAGGTGGCATAAGTGCTAAATTTATAACCTTTACGATAATCATATTTTTCCACGGCACGCATTAATCCAGTATTTCCTTCTTGAATAAGGTCTAAGAATTCCAGACCTCTATTATTGTAATGTTTGGCTATAGAGATGACCAGACGAACATTAGCTTCAATCATTTCATGTTGTGCTCTTTCCTTATTTCTTTCAGCTCTTTCTATCTCCCGGAGTAAGAAAATAAGGTCGGAACCAGTCATCTTGGTTTCCAGCTCCACCCGACGAATCTTACGACGAGCATTCTTAATTTTGCGCAGAGTCTCTATAAAGATTTCCGGATCTATACCGGTTTCCTTTTTGACTTCTTCAAAGTCCTCAGGAGATTTTTTTGCCCGACGACCATAAGTGCATATCTCATCTATAGTATAGCGTTCTATGCGGGTTAACTCGTTAATAATGGTATAACTTTCTTCTATTCTTTCCACTAAACTGCGAATCCGATAGACCATTCGCTTAATAAGTTTCTCGTTATAAGAAAGCTGATTAAAAGTATTAACAATATCATTGCGTAAAGCTTCAATTTCCTCCTGACGAGTAGCATTTCCACTTTCATCATAATCACAACTATCTAAAATCTCACCAATTTTATTGAAGGTAGCTTCGTTTTTCTTCAATATTTCTTTGAATTGTTCTATGATAACCGTGTCTTGTTTTTTATCTATCCAGGTTCCCAGGTCTATATGGAAAATCTGATCCAGACGAACTCTATGTTCGCGAAAACGATGTAAGAAATTATACATTTCCCGTAAAGTAGAACCAGATTTAAATACATTTTGATTAATCATTTTCTGGTAGGTCTCAATTTTTTGAGCCACACGCACTTCACCCTCTCTATCCAGCAGAGGCACCCTTCCCATCTCTTTTAGATACATACGAACGGGGTCTTCATAATAGCGTTTATTTTTAAACTTCTTAGGAACATTAGGTTTTTTTATGGCTAAACCGCCTTTGGTAAGCCTTTTTTCTGTTTCATCAATTATTTCTATACCTTCCTGACCAAGGTCAAAGATGATATCATCCACCTTATCCAGGAAAAAGGGGCTGTTAGGAAGAATATCATTAATCTGTTTAAATGTAATATACCCCGTATCCTTCCCTAACTCCACCAGTTTTTTTAGGCATTCATTGTAAGTTATCATTGATTCTCCTTATCGGGTTAAAAAAATCTAAGTAAGGTCTTTATGAACAACCTTACTGGTCATTTGCCGGTAGAGATTAGCAAGCTTGCTTTTCTCCTTCAGCAATTTTTTATTTTCGGGTTCTGCTATGATACGCCTATCAATATCCCTCAAATCTTTTTGTATCTTTCTTAATTTCACCTGTTCTAATACCGACATAAAGTCCAAATCCTGCATATCTTCAAATAAAAAATCACCTAATAACCCTTTTATCTCCTGGTTTTCAATTAAATCCAGAAGTTGAGCCGGTTCAGAAATCATATTAGCAGATGCATTATTTACCAAATACTTAAACAACTCTTTATACCTTTTATTATTAAAATAATCTGGAGATAGGTCTTGAGCAAGTAAATTAAAATTATCAGGGTCTTTCAGTGCCAGGATTAGTAATTGTCTTTCTTCAGGATATTCCTCTAAAGCAGGTGTGGAATACAATCCTTCTTTTTCTGGAGCAGAAGTCTTGTGCAGCTTTGAAAATAACGAACGAGTGGAAACATTGAAAGCTTCGGATATATCTTTCACTATGAGTTCTCGTTTGATAGGGTCTTTAATGGATCGCACTGCATCCAGTAGCTGCTCTATTCTTTCCATAACTGGTGTTTTAGATTTGGCTTCTGCAATAAAATGTATTACATCCTTTGCTGCTGTTATCCTTTCCTGCAATGCTTCTGGTCCTTTTTCTAAGAGGAAACTATCCGGGTCATCTTTTTCTGGCAACTCTATGATGCTGGCATCCAGACCCTTAGATAAACATAATAAAGCCGCTCTTTGAGCACTTTTAATACCAGCAGCATCTCCATCATAAAGCATATAAACCTTATTGGTGTAACGGGCAAGAAGATATATCTGGTCTTCAGTTAAAGAAGTTCCTAAAGAAGCCACCGCATTCTGAAATCCGTTTTCATAGAGCCTTAAAAAATCAAAGTATCCCTCACAGATTAGAGCATAGCCTTGCTTACTAATTTCATATTTGGTTTTGAAGAAGCCATAAAGTTCTTTCCCTTTAGTGTATAATTCGGTGCCTGGAGTATTAACATATTTTCCGATATTTTCATTTTCTTGAAGAATTCTTCCACCAAATGCCACCACTTCGCCAATACTGTTATGAATTGGGAACATCAATCTATTACGGAAAAAATCAACCAGATTTCCGGAATAATTTCCAAAAAGACCTGAATCTCTGAGCAAATCTACGGAATAACCTTTATCCAGCAGATAATTTAGTAAAACTTTTTCGCCCTCAGGTGCATAACCCAGTTCCAGAGTTTTAGCTGTTTCTGGACTGATATCACGATTCTTTAGATAGGATAGCACTTCTTTTTGTTTCATCAAGTGATTAGTAAAGAAATCCCTGGTTTCAGTATAAATCCGCAATAATTGTGTTCTCTTGGTTAAAGCAGGAGAGATTTTTTCCTTTTCTGGAATAACGATTCCAGCTCTTTGAGCTAGCTTCTTTACCGCTTCATAGAAGCTCATTTTTTCGTATTCCTGGACAAAGGTGAATACATTCCCTGCTTTTCCACAGGCAAAGCACTTAAAAATCTGTTTGGGTTGACTAACATACAGTGAAGGATGAGTGTCATTATGAAAAGGACAAATACCACGCCAGTTTGTGCCCACTTTTTTAAGTGGCACATACTCCTGGACTACATCTACAATATCGTTGCTTCTTCTAATCTCTTCTATCAGATTTTTATCCATAATTAAAGCTTCACCAGCGTAACCCCTGTTCCTCCTTCACCGGGTAAAGGAGTTTCCAGAGATATAATCTGTTTTTTCTTCTTCAAATAATCTCGCACTTTAGTTCTCAAAGCGCCCGTACCCTTTCCATGAACGATGCGCAGAGTATGCAATCCTGCCAGCAATGCCTCATCCAGAAATTCATCTATTAAAGGTTTGGCTTCTTCAAAGGTTAATCCTAAAAGTTTCAATTCAAACTGAGCTTTAGGAGGAGGATTGGTATGAGTAATGACCACATACTCTTCCTTCTTTACCGGTTTCTCTATCTCATAAAGGTTATCCAGCTCAGTCTTGAAAGTGATACCATTTAAATCAACCATAGCTTGCTGGTCCTTTATTTCCAGGATAGTGACCTCCGTTCCCAGGGTAGCTAACCAGACTCTATCACCTACTCTGGGAACTCCAATTTTCTGCCTTTGCTCAATCTCTGAATCGCTTAATTCTTTATTTATCTCTTGTAATCTATTATTAATATCTTGCAATTTTCTTTCCGAAACCGACTTTCTTTCTTCCCGTTCCATCTTTTTTAGCGATTCCTGTTCTCTTTGATAGAGCTTTTGTTGAGCTATAAGTTCTGCTTGAAGCTCCTGTAAGAATTTCTTTCTTCGTTCTTTTAAATCTGCATTCAAAGAAGCTTCCCGGTTTTCCAGCTCCTTCAGTTTGGATTCCAGATTACGAGTTTTGAGTTCATACTCGTAAGTAGCTCGTGCCAGGGCTTTCTTCTCTTCTTGCATCTTTTTTAGCAGCTCAGTAAATTCTATGTTTTGAGAGCCACTTAGCTCTTTTGCTCTTTCAATCAAATCCGGTTCCAATCCCAGAGAAGCAGCCACTTCAATGGCAAAACTATCACCTGGAATACCTGTAGTAAAACGATAAGTAGGAGTTAGACTTTTCAAATCAAACTGCATTGAAGCATTTAGGCAATCCGGATGAGTTTCAGCAAAAATCTTGAGAGCAGTATAATGAGTGGTTACTACAGCCTTTGTCCCCAGCTCAGTTAAATGTTCCAGTACAGCTTGAGCTAAAGCAGAGCCCTGTTGAGGGTCAGTTGCTGCTCCAATTTCATCAATAAGCACCAGACTCTTGTCATCTGCGGATTTAAGCATTCTCCCTATCTTACCTATATGAGAAGAGAAAGTAGAAAGGGCATTTTCTATGGATTGTTCATCACCTATATCGGCAAAAACCTGATTAAATCTACCAATAACACTATGCTCTTCTGCTGGAATAGGTAAACCTGAAAGTGCCATTAAAGTCAATAAACCAGTAGCTTTTAATAAAACAGTTTTCCCTCCTGTATTGGGACCACTAAGTAGAATGACTCTTGCTTTTTCACCTAAATTCAAGTCAAAAGGCACTACCTTTTTTATATCATTCAAACTTAAAATAAGTAAAGGATGACGAGCAGAATAAAGTTTTAATACTGGTTCATCCACAATCTTAGGCTTTTTTGCTTTTAAAGCGCAACAAAGTTTGGCACAAGCAAAACGAAAATCCAGCTCTGCTAAAACATCTTGATTAGAAAGCAGAATATCTTTTTGTTCTTTAATCTGAGCGGTAAATTCATTGAAGATTTTAAAGATTTCCCTTTTTTCTTCTTGAAGCAGAAGCTGAAGTTCATTATTCAAAGGGACTACACTTTCTGGTTCAATAAAAAGAGTGGAACCACTTCCGGATTGTCCCTGCACTATTCCCGGAACAAAAGCACCAGCATTACCTTTAACTGGAAGCACATATCTTCCTTCCCGTCGGGTAATAAACTTATCCTGCAGAAAATTATCATAACGAGCATCAGTTAGCATATTCTGCATTGTCTTTTGAATGCTACGCTGCAATAGAGCAAATCTTTTCCGTATACGATTCAACTCAGCAGATGCAGTATCCAGAACTTCACCGTCTGGGTCAAATATCTTTTCAAAACGGGTCTTTATCTCATTTAGAGGTTTCACCTTATGCCAGAGCTGCTTCAACCCAGAAAAATCTTCCACACTTTCTGCTTTATCCGCCACTACTTCAGCCAGGCAAACTTGTAAATATACTTGCTGAAATTCCTTAAAACCAAAAAGAGAATATTGGGCTTCTGTAAAAAGAGGTTGCAGATTGGATAAATCGCTAAAATCTATGAATAAACCACGATTTAAAGCTTCCTGAAGCTCAGAAATAAGTTTTAGAGATGCTTCTATTACTTGTCTGTTTTCCAGAGGTTTTAGATTCTGCGCCCGTTCCTTACCTAAAATACTCTCACATCGTGCATACACCTCTTCTTTTAATCTGGAATATTCCAGGTCTGCATAAAGCTCTTTCTCGTTCATTTACTGGAAGCTTGTTTCTCCTTATCCTTTAATGTTTCACTAATCTGGTGGAAACGGTCTCTTTCGGAAAACTTCAATTGAGTGAAGATATCTTCTTTAAAAGTATCAACCGCTGCATAGACCCTATGTTTTGAACCATCTTTCAACCCATCAGTCACTTTCGGAAAGTAATCTAATACCACCATAAATATTATAACTATTAAGAGCCCATTAGCAAACCCGAAAATCATACCTAACAACTTGTTGGGGAAAGAAAGATGTATAGCTTTAATCACTCTGGTTAAAATCCAGGCTATAAGACGAAGTAATCCCAGAATTATGATAACGAGCAAAATTACTGCTAATATGGAAGAAAGGACCCGTCCCAGATGCAAATTTATAATCAAACTATTCCGAACCAGCGGAAAAATCTGACCTATTAAAAGAAAAGCAGCAATAGCACCACCAATACGTACCAGAGTAGCTATAAAACCCTTCACAAATCCTTGAATAGTAAAAAATATAAGAACGGCAAGAATTAGCCAATCAATAAAACCCATTTTTCTCTCCTCAATAAAAAAGCAAACAGGGACAATACCCTGTTGCTAATGGGTTATTTTTGGGAAAAAGGATGATTCAAATATTACCTCATATAACGCTGCATTCTGCGCTGTAGCTTTAGCATTTTACGACGAGCAGCATTAGCTTCACGTTTTTTTCTCTCGCTTGGCTTCTCGTATGCCTGACGCTTCTTTATTTCAGAAAGAATTGCGGCTTTTTCGCATTTCTTCTTAAATCTTTTCAGTAGGTAATCAAAAGATTCATTATCTTTGGCTACGACTGTCGGCAATCAACTCACCTCCTTTTTTTATATTAAAGTAACATTAAATTTAGAATCAGCTTATCTGTCAAGGATAAAGTAGTAAAGAATAACAGTATAGATTTTATATACCTAATCTTGTTAAAGACAAGATAATTCATTCTTGCTAAATAAAGTAGATGAAAACCTCCCTATCTATTTCAAATAGACATCTTATTCTATATTATTATCAACCAATATAATACGGACTGGGTTCTAAAATTGACTTAGATTTGTACCATACTAGAGAATTAGTGCTTTTTGCCATCATAACTTCAAATGAGGTTGTTTTTAAACAGCTTATAAACATTTCGGGGTTTAATCTTAACTGACAGGATAACAAATAAATAGTTAATAAAAATGGTGTTCATAATTACTAGAAAGAATGTCACCATATTCGGAATTAGACATTTGAAGTTTTTAGCTGAGATTTTTTTTGACATATAAAAGCGTGAGAGAAAGAGATTCCGATAAAATATATTGACAGATTTTATTAATAATTTAAAAAATGAATAATGTGAGTCATTGAACATCATAAAGATTATCTAATTTCTTTATGAAAAAAATGATATTTCGCTAAAAGTTATTGGGACTAAGTTATGTTGAATTGTTTTATGGTTGTTAGGAACTATACTGATTTGGAAGGAGTGAAAAATACTAAGTCTAATAGTTATTATGTAGCTTATCATAGTAAACTACAAATAACTCCCCTCCCCGGAATAAATTACAGCATATACAAGTTAAGACCACAAAATTCATCAACCTTATCTTATTACACCAAGATAAAATTCATTCAATTTACAGCATTCCACTTTTCAGTTTCACAGATATATAATGCTTTGTTTCAAACTGAAATTATTGCCTCCAAAGAATGATAAATCAAGATTGCCCATAACTCTTGACATAAAAACCAGCTGCAATAATTTAATTATTTTTGGTAACATTAAACATAAAGGATATAACTATGACATTACAAAATCTCCTTCAAAAGGTCGATCCTAAACACTCTGCATTTTTGGTGGGAAATGGGATCAACCTGTATCGTAATTATTTGTTAGATGCCTGCCAAGGCTGTCCACAAATAGAGAATGGCAAAAAAGTTAATTCTAAGATGAAAAAAAACGAGAGTTGGAGTGGTATTCTACAAGAATATTGCAAAAAGCACAATATCAAGATTGATGTAACTAATGCAAACGATTTAACTTTCCCAGAAATTGCTTGTATAATAGACTTATCTAGTACTAGTATTAGAAAGAAAACAACTGGTCCTGACGCTAAGTACGAACAAACGGTTATCAACACTAAGTTCCGTCATAGCTTGGCAGAAGATCTAGTGAAACTCAACGAGCAAGACCCTGTGCACGAGAATTTCATTTACTACGCAAGTACAAAGGACATACCCGTATTAACCACTAATATGGACCGTTTGTTGTCAAATGGATTAGAAGAAAAAAAAATATCCTTGACTGGTGATCTATACTTCAAAGCTAACAAATACTATTATTGGAATTACTGCTACTCTAATCAGACCACACCAGCTAGCAACGAAGGCAAGCTGGAACTGGTACAAAAATTTGCTGTTTGGCACATTCACGGCAGTGCTGATTACCCGGACAGTATAAAGATCGGTCTGGATGATTATATCAACTGCACTACCCAGGCAAAAAAAATGCTCAGTAGCCCGGGTAAAGACAAAATAGCTCTATTCGCAACCAACAATGAAAATTGGGTGGGACGAAACACCTGGCTTGATATTTTTTTCCGCCGAAATTTAATCATATTAGGACTTTCGTTGAATTCCGATGAAGTCTTTCTTCGTTGGCTGTTTATCCAACGTGCCAAATACCTAAAAATGAAATATCCCGATAAGGATAACCGCCCTAAAGCGTGGTATGTGCATACTGACCCTTCTTTAAACGACAAAAGCCCCAAGGGAATCTTATTCAAAGCCTGCGGTATTGAGCTAATCCACGAAAATAAATATTGTGACATCTACAAGTGCTTTCCTCCAAAATTAGAATAAAGAAGGTCAAAAATTATTGACTGTTAAAAAAGCGAATTCAAATACCCTAAAATATAGAAGAACAAGCTAATTAAAGAGAGGGAAAACTCTGTCATAAACTAACATCAAAAGATATATTAGGTTAGTATAGTTTCTCATATTGAATAGCGTCAGAAAGCAAACAAAATCTGTCTAATAATTATACCAGGGCATATATTTTAAATTCTTTATCTTAACACTGGTTTCACTTTGAATCCAGAATACAATACTGGTTTTATAAAACAATCGCACATATTAGATAGAGCAATAATCATTTTAAAACAAATTTTTTCAATAAAAAATCTGGACAAAATTCAGCTTATCACACATAAAGAATTAAAGGCTAAAGAGGAAGGTAAAGTTATGGAAGATCATAATTCCGACGACCTTATAAAGGCATTGCAAAGAACCTATAACTTTAATAAAATACATTTCTGGCTCAATGGAGAACCCCTCACTGCTGAAATTCCTCCTGCTCAAACTACTCTGGAGTTTCTGCATAATAATCAGCATTTATATGGAACTAAATGTAGCTGTAATGAGGGAGATTGTGGAGCCTGTACAGTTGTTATAGCTCAAGTAAAAGAAGGAAATATAGTTTATGAAGCCATCAATTCTTGCCTGTATACTGCGGCTAAACTTAATGGTAAGCATCTAATAACTATAGAAGGATTAGGAACTTTAGAACAACTTCATCCTATTCAGCAGGTTATGTTAGAAAATCATTCTCTCCAATGTGGATACTGTTCTCCTGGCTTTGTTATGAGTCTATTTGCTCTTTTAGCCAATACTTCTCATCCTGAAGAAGAGGAAATATTATCTGCTTTAGAAGGAAATCTTTGTCGTTGTGCAAGCTATCAAAGTATCCTCAGAGCAGCTAAAGAGCTTTCAGCAAATTTTACTTTCAATGATATAGTTCCAGCCTGGTGTCGCGATATAGAAAAACAATTATTCAGCTTTAAAGATACTTCTAAAATGATTGAAAAAAGTGGAAATCTGTTATTTCCTTGTTCTCAATACATTGTTCCCCAAAAATTATCAGAACTAACTGATATATTAGCCAATATACCAGAAGCTGTTTTTATAGCGGGTGGCACAGATGTGATGGTACGAATGAATGTACAGAAAGAAGAGATACCAGTTCTGATAGATTTAAGCGAACTTCAAGAACTCAAACAAATTCAATACACTAATCGGGGAATCATCATTGGTGCTGGAGTTACTTATTCCGATATATTACATTCGGGCATTATTAAGACCGATTTACCCTGTCTCTATGTATTGGTTAAAAAGATAGCTTCCAGACAGATTCGTAATATTGCCACTCTGGCTGGAAATATTGCTAATGCTTCTCCTATTGGGGATACTCTTCCTCTTTTATTAGTTCTGGATGCATCTTTAACTCTATTCTCTTCAACTGGTATAAGAGAGCTACCCTTACGAGATTTTTTCCTGGATTATAGAAAAACAAGGCTCCAACAAAATGAACTCATAAAAGGGATAATGATTCCTATTCCTGCAAAAGAAACTTTTATCCGAACTCAAAAAGCGGCAAAACGTAAAGCGGTGGATATTTCTTCTGTAGTTAGCGCCATTAAGATAGAAACGAATTCAGGTAAGATTAAAGAGGCAAAACTTGCTTTTGGAGGTGTGGCACCTATTCCCAAACTTTCTTATAATTTTTCTGAATTGCTTATGGAAAAACCTGGAGAAGAGATAAATCCAATTGAGATAGCAGAAATTGTGGCGGATGAATTTAATCCTATTTCTGATGTGCGAGGTTCAAAAGAATATCGTCAGATCTTAATCAGAAATCAGGTGCTAAACTATCTTCAGGAATATGTTCAGGGAGATACCAATGAATAAGAGTTATCCTCATATCAATGGAAAATTGCATTTAACTGGTTCATCCCGATTCATAGCTGATGAAATACCTCTCCCGGAAATGTTATATGCTAAATTCCTCTTTTCTCCTGTAGCTCACGCAAGAATTACTAAACTGGATGCAAGTGATGCCAATGCCATTCCTGGAGTAGAGAAAGTTGTTACTGCCTTAGACATTCCTGGAATGAATCAAATTGGACTGGTAATTCAAGATGAACCTCTTTTCCCTGAAAAGGAGATTATGTATATAGGTCAGCCTCTGGCAATGGTTTTAGCTCAAGATGAGAAAATAGCAGAAGCTGCCGTGAAACTCATTCATCTGGAATATGAAGAATTACCACCAATTCTTGAAATTGAGGAGGCAGATAAAAAAGGCGAATGGTATATCCCAGAACGCAAGATTGAATCTGGAGATGTGCAAAAAGCTTTAGCGGAAGCAGAATTTACTCTTCAGGGTATAACCGAAACTCCAACTCAAGAACATTTTTATCTGGAAACTCAGCGATGTCGTGCTATTCCTGGAGAAGACGGGCAGATTTTCCTTCATACTGCCACTCAAAGCACGATGGAAGTTCAGGAAGTTGTCTCTCGTTTGTTAAACCTTCCTGCCAATCATATAATCGTAGAAGTTCCTCGTTTAGGAGGCGCTTTTGGTGGAAAAGAACGCGGTGCAACTATCTGGGCTTCTATGGCAGCTTTAGGTTGTTTTCTCACTCATAAACCTGTTCAGGTACTATTAGAAAGAGAAGAAGATATGCGTTCTACGGGAAAGCGACATCCTTTTCAGGGACGTTGGAAAGTAGGGTTTAATGCTCACGGAAAGATTGAAGCTCTGGATATTGAACTTTTAAGCAATGGCGGAGCTTATGCAGATCTTTCCATTGCTATTCTGGAACGAGCTATGTTTCACGTTGAAAATGCTTACTTTATCCCTAATGTCCGTATCAGAGGTCGTGCCTGCCGAACAAATCTACCACCTAACACTGCTTTTCGTGGGTTTGGTGCTCCTCAAGCCATTTATATCATTGAATCCATTCTGGAACAGATGGCTAAAAAACTTCAACTGGATCCACTTGAATTGCGCGAATTAAATGCTTATCGCACTGGAGATATCACGCCTTATAGTCAAATAATTATAGAGAGCAATTTTCCTGCTATCTTTGAGAAATTAGCCATCAATTCCAATTATAGGCAGCTAAAAGAAGAAGTTGAACATTATAATATCCGACATAATGAAAGTAAACAGGGATTGGGTATCGTTCCAGTTAAATTTGGTATTTCTTTTACTACTACTCATATGAATCAAGCCTCGGCTTTACTCTGGATTTATATTGATGGAACTGTATCATTAACTACCAGCGCAGTTGAAATGGGACAGGAAGTTAGCACTAAATGTGCCATTGTTGTTTCAGAAATACTGGGTATTCCATTAGACAATATCCGCATAGAAAGCAGTAATTCACAAAGAGTGGGAAATTCATCTCCTACTGCTGCATCTACGGGAACAGATTTAAATGGAAATGCTTCTCGGATAGCAGCTGAAAAGATTAAATCCCGGCTTTCCCCTATAGCTCAACAAATGTTAAATAATCAAGGAATTGATTGTACCCTGGAGAAAATTTGCTTTAAGGATGGAACTGTGTTTGCTTCAGATTATCCAGAGAAAAAGATTGAATTTAAAGACCTAATCCGTCAGGCTTATCTTTCTCGTATTCCCTTAGGTGTTTATGGATACTATAGTACCCCAGATCTTTCTTTTGACCGTGAGATGGGAAAAGGTTCACCTTTTCATTATTTTGTTTTCGGTGCCGCTTTAGCTCAGGTTCAGATTAATTTATTAACCGGAGAACATCAGGTATTGAAAGTCTTTATAGTTCATGAGACAGGTAATAGTCTTAATAAAGACATAGACCTTGGTCAAATTGAAGGGGCTTTTATTCAATCTGTTGGCTGGTGTACCTGTGAAGAACTTCCCAGAGATACAACCGGACATTACCTTGCTATCGCTCCTTCTACCTATAAGATTCCTACAATCAGAGATTTACATTGTGATATGCATATAGAGATGATTCCTTCAGGAAGTAAATATGCCAGCATCTTTGGTAGCAAAGCAATCGGTGAACCTCCTTTTATCTATGGTCTAACAGTCTGGTTTGCCATCCAGAATGTTGTTCATAGTGTTAAACCTGATGCCGTCTTAAGGTTTCCTGCTACTCCTGAAGCTATACTTCTTGCATTGAATTGAGAAATAAGACTTGGTTAAAGCTGTAATAGACCTAGGCACAAACTCTATTAAATGTATTATCGCAGAAGTGGATGGCAATAATATCCGTATCTTAAAACAGTTAACCTGCATCACTAAATTAGGTCGTAATCTACAACCTAATAATGAATTAGGATTTGAAGCTCAAGATAATATAATTGAAGACTTAAAATCTATTCAGCAACTATGTAAATCCTTAAAGGTTGAACAAGTTATCTGTGTTGGAACTGAAGCATTAAGAAGAGCTAAAGATTCTGTTTCCTTTCAGGAAAAGATAAGACAACAAGTCGGTTGGAAAGTTTATGTTCTTTCTCCAGAAATGGAGGCTAAGTTTATCTTTCTTGCATCTTCTAATCTTATACCTGCCAATCAAAAAGGAATGATTGTTGAAAGCGGTGGAGGTAGCACAGAATTTATTTTTGGATATCGTGAAAGGTTCATTTCTTACCAGTTTTTCCCTTTTGGAGCGTTAACTTTAACAAATAAATTTATACATAACGACCCTGTTACACCAGAAGAGTTTAATACTCTTAAAACCTTTTTAAAGCAAAAGTTAAAAGATGCTTTTCCCGAACCTGAAAGTATTTTCTCTGTTGCCAGCGGTGGAGGTGCCACTACTTTAGCTTCAGTAAGTAGGCAATTGGAACATTTTGAGGAAGAGACCATCCATAACTTTTTTCTTAGCTCCGATGAAATTGATAGACAGGTGGAACTCTATAAATCATTGAATAACGAACAACGCAGAAAAATTAAAGGAATGCAAGCGGGACGAGAGGATATCATTCTTGCCAGTGCTGTCATTTATCAGCAGATAGCATATCACTTTAATCTTCCAGGTTTTATTATCTCTTCGCGAGGAATTCGTTATGCACTGCTTCAATTTGATCTAAAAGTTTAAATTGAGATTATAAATAAAAAATGGTGGGCCCAGAGGGAGTTGAACCCCCAACCATCCGGTTATGAGCCGGAAGCTCTACCAGCTGAGCTATAGGCCCCCACCTTGAATTTTTACTTTCATTTATATCTTTACATTTATGTCAAGAAAAATCACTAAGTGTGTTATTTACTAAGATATTTTAACTCTATCTTAGCTCTCCCTTAACTCTCACTTATCTCTTTCGTCAAGAAAGAGACAGGAGAGAGATAAGATAAAGACCCCCAAATAGCATCTTCTAATTTCAATCCTTACTTATGGGAAAATTAAGAAATTAACCATTAAACTCACTCAATTGATGTTCCCTTACTATCCAGAAGAATATGAGTTTTTCATAAAATATGAGGGGGACAATAAAGGGTTAGATTCGGCTAACTCCTGGGGGATGAGTAACTTAATCCCCCTCAAAAGTCAATAATCAGAAACTCATCTGTATCCCAGAGAATAAGTTTGTTTCAACCCCCTCAAACGGGTCAACTGCATTTTTTAAATACTTCTATATATCCTTTTATTAAATCCATATAATTTCAATTTCACACTCCTGTCAAGCATATATTTTCCCGGGATTTTTTATATTACTATCGCATATAAAGTTCACTGAAAATTGAAGGGCACGAATCTCTAGAACTCGTGCCCATTATTTCATTTATTAATGTCTGACTAACCTTTTATAAACAAGCTAATCAGATATAATTCTGTCTTTTGATACTATTTCATAAGCACCATTTTTTGATTGCTATGATACGTACCTGCATCCATATGGCAGAAATAGATTCCACTGCTCATTGGATGACCATTTTTATCTTTCCCATCCCAGATGATAGAATAATTTCCTGGAGTTCTAATTTCATTATTAACCAGAGTTCTAACCAATTGCCCTTTAGCGTTGTATATGGTTATATTAACTGGCGTTGTCTCTTTCACACTGAAACGAATAGTGGTCTCAGGATTGAAAGGATTGGGGAAATTGCTATGTAAAGCAGTGCTTACAACCGGTATGGTGGGATCATCATTGCTGACTATATAGCCACCGTTGCTATAGATTGATACATCATCAACATAGAATATAAATGCATCATTAGAAACACAGTGTATCCCTATCCAGATTTCCTGATTATCATAAGCTGAAAGATCATAGCTATATTCAGTCCATTGAGTTGGAGCTTCCACATAGTTACCAGGAGTAATAATCTGGAAAGTGGATAAATCTAGGTTTGCAGAAGTGGAGATTCCAACCTGGAAACGTTCCAGACCATAAGCATCAGTTTGAGATTTAGCAAAGAATTTGATTGAACTTTGAGTTCCCATATGAATTTTAGGTGCTATCATCCAATCGTTATTAGGAGGATTAACCGCAGCAAAAGAAGCAGCCATTTTAGAACCTGTATGAGGAGTAACACTGGTCATTGGAGGTGTTGTGGCACTGGGATTAAAGATAATGAAAGCCATTGGACTTTCCGCACCCGGGAAAGTTATATTAGTTATTCCATAAGTGGCTGATTGATCTACATCATACAGAGACCAGGGTGAAAAAACTAACGCAAAATTATCGTAGTTTTCAAAACCATCTCCAAAGACAAATTGAGGTTCTTCATAATCTACGGTAACAGTTACTGTTGCTGGATTCGATTCATCACTGGGATAAACGGCAGTCACACCATAAACATAAGTGCCATTCGGAACATCCAGATCAGTATAGGTAGTGGTTAAAGGATTAGTTATGGTGCCAATGAGAGCGCTATTACGATATACCTTAAAGCCAGTTAATGCTCTGTCTTGAACTGATGAATTTGCCTTATTTAATAATTCAATTGGAAGCTGAGGACTAATCCAGTTCAAAGTCACATCATTCTCTTGTACCGTTGCTGTAAGATCTGTTGGAGGTGGAGGAACAATGGTGACGGTAACGGGACCAGCAGGAGAGGATTCACCATAGGTGTATACGGCAGTTACCGTATAGGAATAAGTGCCAGAGGTTAGATTTTGATCAGTATAGGTAGTAGTTGCTGGATTAGTTATTGTAGTAATAACAGTGCCATTACGATAAACTTTATATCCGGTTAAATTCCGATCCCTATAGTTGCTATCCACTTTATTACTTCCTACAAGAGTTGTGGCTGGACTTTGCCAGTTAAGGATAACATTAAAGCCCTGCACGGTTGCGGTTAAATTCGTAGGAGGATAAACAGGAGGAGTAATAGTAGCAGTCACTGGACCAGCTGGAACTGATTCTCCTGCTGTATAAAGAGCAGTAACCGTATAACTGTAGGTTCCAACTGTTACGGTTAAATCATTATAAAAAGTGATAGCCGGATCGTTTATAGTTTGCAACAATACTCCATCCCGATACACTTTGTATCCTAATAAGTCCCTATTTACTGTATTACTAGGGGCATTCCAGCTCAGATAAACATAAGTATTATTTATGACTTCTGCTGTCAAATTAGTAGGTGGATTCATTGAATCCACATTGATTACTATGGAAAAAGTATCCAGGTAAAGATAGAATGTATTAGCTGGACTATGACCATAAAATCCTATATAATAATTACCTGTAGTAGGTGGTGAGAAAACAATCTCTCCTTGCTCATACACTATATTGGTAATGTTATTATTTTCAAAAAGGAGATTGGTGAAAGCTGAAACATCCGGTGCTGTGCCAGAATAAACTGATAAAGCTTCTGCAAAAGATGTACTATTAGCACGATATTGGAATCTTATTATGTAGATTTGGCCACCTGTAAGATTCAAAGGAGGAGTAATTAACCAATCGTCCATAGGAATGTTTGAATTATAACGCATTCTTACTGCATTAGGAGCAGTATGAGCATTCCCGGCATAAGTTTCCCAGGTATATGCATCATTATTAGCATTGATGGTTGACCATCCTATGGGCAGAGCTGGTGGAGTCACATCATCAAAATGTTGATTATAAGGAAAGTTATAAATCGTAGGATCTGCTAAAGTGGTAAATTGCCACACTGGACAGTTTAGCGCATCTCCTGCAAGATTATTAAAAGGAACTATTTTCCAGTAATAAACTGTGCTGTATTGTAAATCCGCAGGATGGTCATAGACGGTAGTAGTCTGAATTAAACCATTTACTAAATTAGTCGGAGGATTATCTGTTCCGAAATAGATTTTATAGCCATCTACAATACCTCCACCAGAAACCCAGCTAAGATTTGTATTAATGGGAACATTAGTGGCATTATCAGGTGGATTTGGATTTTGAGCTGGTTCTGGAGGATTCCCTTGTTGTGGAGGTGAAAAGGTGAAAATTAATCCATTAGGAGGATATACAACATCCGTTAAGAAACAAGTAGCATTATTAGCTGTGCCGGGTGTAGTGGCTGTCCAATCTGTAGTAGTAGTACGATTGTTGAAATCCTGTTCAGAATTTCCCCTTAAACCTACCTGAACTGTTCTGGCAGTAGTTACATTAATAACATTAAATGCTCCATAAGCAAATACTACTTTATTACCGTTTTCCCATAGTTGAATTTGAAAATTTAAATCATCATTGGCACAATTAGTGGGAACACGACGATAGTGTTTCCATTGAATAATAAATACACGATTGGGTTCTGTCCCAGTCAATAAATAGCTTAATTCTCCATTGTCCTTGCTTTTAATATCCCGAGCAAGAGCTGCAACAACATTATTAGTACCTGTAGTTGAGCTGATGGGAAGATTAGTAGATAATACTTCGGAGCCAAAAGCAATAAAAGCGTTGGTCTGAATACTTACTTGAGTATGGTCAACTCCATTATAGTTAAAAGTGAAGCCCAGGGGAATAGCATTAAAGCTATCATTATCATTAGCATTAGTGCCTAAAACAGTTCCTCCCGTTATTTCAGTATAGGTCCCTAAAACTGAAGAAAAAGAATACTCACTGACCTGAGCATTCAGCGAAATTGCTAGAATGCTAAACATCAATAAAAGTACAACCTTATAATATTTGGTTTTCATCATCACTCCTTTACATAGTATGATAATCTTACATTATTATTAAAGGCATTTAAATCCTTCTTTCATATTATTATTTATTATAATAAGATTGATATTTTGTCAAGGAAAATCTGATTACTTATTTAAAACCTTTAAATTAAATCTTAGGTCTCACTGATAGTTAAAAGTAGTGGTATCTTTATAGGCTTCATTATACACATCGCCCAGTGCATTTACTTTGAACCTCTGATAATTATGCTTGGAGTTATTCTCCTAATAGTGGAATTTGATACATCAACACTAACTGTATAGTCAGAAAAATTCAATATATAACAAAGGTAGAATTCCTGTCCAACATCATTGTCGCCAAGAGAATAAGCTATCCTATGGTTGCATAGTATGACATCGGCTCCATTATATTTCGCCGTGGTTACTACGAAACTTATGTATACTGAAAAATGAAACTGCAAGGGTGTTTACAACTTTCTACAAGAAAATGAAAAAACAATTTTGTGTTTGATAAGATATTCTTATTATGAATAGTATTATCAGTAGCTGAAGAAACTATTTGTTAAAGAGTGTAATGTGCGATGAAAGAAATTTTTAACTTTTCAAAAACAAGTCCCTGCAGTTTATTTGATATGCGCCTTAGCGATGGTTATGACAACATCGCCATAGTCGCTTCCCATAAATACAATCCCTGGCTAAGCGGTAACTTCAACGGATATATATGGGTATTTGGAGGTAATGCCCAGCTTGAGGACACGACCGTAGCTAACGACGATCCTACAAAACCCGGCATATCGGGTAATTTGCTGCTGAAATGCTAAAGCCTGAACTATTAGACAAATGGATATCGGTAAGCTCTCCGCCATATTCTGCTGGTTAGTTGAACAATTCGCAATCCTCTGTGAATGGAATATAGGGGAAATCCATCCTATGTTATTGCACAAAGCATTAGTAGTATTAATTGTTATGTATAATCGCATAGACATAATAAAATAGCTACTCCAGTTGGAACTGATGCCATTTCTTTCTGAATTTATTTAGAAGCTTAGGAGTAATATTATAATCCCATTCCGCCCTAGCAAAGTAGTAAATTGATTTAATATTCGCTTTGGTTAAACTATTATCTTTCCAATCTTTTGTTGACAAACTCAAAAGCCTCTCTTTGGGAGAGAGGCTTTTGAGATATGCGGTTCTCTAACTATATTAATACATTCCTTCCATACCGGTAGGCATTGGAGCAGCTTTTTCTGGCTCTTTAATATCGGTTACAACACATTCTGTAGTCAGTAACAACCCTGCAATTGATGAGGCATTTTGAACTGCGGAACGAACCACTTTAGCAGGATCAATGATACCAGCTTTAATTAAATCTTCAAATTTGCCATTGGCAGCATTAAATCCCATTTTCACATCATCATAACCTTTGAGTTTTTCAACTACTACTGCACCCTCTGCTCCAGCATTAGCAGCAATTTGATAAGCGGGTTTTTCCAGAGCTTTAATTAGAATTTCAGCTGCTACTTTCTCTTCGTAGGTTAAATCTTTCAATTCCCGAAGAGCCTTAGCTGCATGAATCAGAGTGACACCGCCGCCAGGAACAATTCCTTCTTCTACTGCTGCTCTGGTAGCATGAAGAGCATCATCAACGCGAGCTTTCTTCTCTTTCATCTCAGTTTCGGTGGCAGCACCAATACGAATGACTGCAACACCACTGGAAAGCTTTGCCAGACGCTCTTGAAGTTTTTCTTTGTCATAATCTGAAGTGGTCTCTTCAATTTGAGCTTTGATCTGTTTTATCCGAGCTTGAACTGCTTCCGGATCTCCTGCTCCTTCACGAATAGTAGTATTTTCTTTGTCCACTATCACCTTTTTAGCTCTACCAAGATCAGCCATAGTAGCACTATCCAGGCGACGACCCATTTCTTCTGAAATTACATTCGCACCCGTGAGTATTGCTATATCCTGGAGCATTTCTTTGCGTCTATCTCCAAAACCTGGAGCTTTAACCGCAACCACATTCAGGACTCCACGAAGTTTGTTTACTACCAGGGTGGCAAGAGCTTCACCTTCAATGTCTTCAGCGATAATCAATAAAGGACGTCCCATCTGGGAAACTTCTTGCAATATGGGCAAAATATCTTTCAAAACACTTATCTTCTTATCGTGGACAAGAATTAGACAATCTTCATATTCAGCTATCATCTTATCAGGATTGGTAACAAAATAAGGAGAGATATAGCCACGATCAAACTGCATTCCTTCTACTTTTTCTAATCCAGTATCTATAGATTTAGCTTCTTCTATATTGATAATGCCTTCTTTCCCAACTGCTTCCATAGCTTCAGCGATCAATTTACCAATTTCCGTGTCATTATTTGCTGAAATGGAAGCTATTTGTGCAATCTCTTCACTATTATTAATAGACTTGGAAAACTCATGAATCTTATCTATGATTATTTTCGTTGCTTTTTCCAAGCCTCGTTTAAGATACATCGGATTAACACCCGAAGTTACATGTTTCATTCCTTCCTCAATAATAGCCTGGGCTAAAAGAGATGCTGTCGTTGTTCCATCTCCAGCAATATCATGGGTCTTTTCTGCTACTTCTTTGCAAAGCTGAGCTCCCATATTCTCAAATTCATCTTCCAACTCAATCTCTTTTGCTATTGTTACTCCATCATTAGTGATTAGGGGAGAACCAAATTTCTTGTCCAAAACCACATTTCTACCCTTGGGACCGAGAGTTATCTTAACTGCATCAGCAAGCTGATCTACGCCCCTTTTTAAAGCAGTCCGGGCTTCATGTCCATACAACATTTGTTTTGCCATTTTCTTTATACCTCCATATTATCATATTTTATTAAATTAAGGTTTAGCAGTCTCAATGATTGAGTGCTAAAATTAAGATAAACCAAATTCTGTCAAGCACAAATTATTTTTTTCTTAATTTTGAGATTGACATCTCTGTCTATCCCTTAAAAAAGGATATTACAATAATATCTAAGGTAGTTTATGGAAAAAATTATAGAAGAATATCTGGCTAATTTTATACCTGAATTAGCTCAAAGAGGAATCAGAATTACCCGCCAAAGAGAAATTAACTATGGAATTCAACTTAATTTAAGCAAGGAAGGACAGCATTCCATATTAAATATATATTATTCTGAAAAAAGAGGCTTGAGTAAGGTGGTGGGTGGTCAAGATAATTCTTTGAAAGCAGAACTTCAAGAAATGATAAAAGATAAAGCAGAACCAGAAGGAAGATTTCATTCCTGGGAACGCTGGATCGGATCTGATGAATGTGGAAAAGGTGATTATTTTGGAGCTCTGGTAGTTGCTGCTTTTGCTCTGGATAGTGATATGCTTCCGGACCTAAAAGAATGGGGAGTGATGGATAGTAAGCGTCTCACAAAAACTCAAATTACAAACATAGCTCAGAAACTTTATTCTAACTATGCTTCCCGTATTTCTTGTATAGTGCTCAAACCTATAAAATATAATGAAATCATAGCAGATATGCAGATGCAAGGAAAAAATCTTAATGACCTTCTGGCTTGGCAACATAGTACTGCCATTCTTGCTCTTTTAGAAAGAATCCCCAATATTCAGGGCATTTTAGTTGACCAGTTTAGTCGTAGCAAAAAAGTTGCACAATATCTTAAAAAAAGAGATATTAGTATTCCTGTGGAAGAAAGACCTAATGCGGAATTGGATCCAGCTGTTGCTGCTGCTTCAATAATAGCTCGGTATCAGTTTTTACAACAGAGAGAAGCAATGAATAATTATTATGGAATGAAGTTTCCTCTTGGTTCGGGAAAAAATGTTATTGAAATGGCTAAAAACTTTGCGGATAAATATGGTTGGAATCGGTTAGCCGAAGTAGCCAAACTCCATTTTATTACCAGTAGGTCAGTAAGACAACGCTCTATTTTTGATAATTCTACCAATTCAGCGCACAAATAGCTTGACAGAAATAATAGTTTGATATCCTTGTATTTATATTTAATAATCTATTTTCTCGTAGGAAAACAGGCTTACTAATATTAAGAATACCGCGGATACATCCCTCATAGGGATTATGGAGCTGAAAAATATGATAAAAAAAGTAGGACGCCTGGACCGCGATGATTTCCAATTATTGGACTCTTATGTAGAAAAGATTTTCAAAAATCTGGACAAGGGAAACATTAATCAGGCGCAAAAACTGATTTATGAAATAGCGAATACTCCTAACTACTTTGTCCGGGAAGAATTGGGAAAACGTTTAGCGGAATACCCAGGCAATGGAAACTTAGATGCAATTTGCAATGAGATGCTAAAAGATCGATTTTATCCTATCCGGGCGACTGCATTATTTTACTTTTATTACAAAAATCAGGACAAACCAGAAATCATAGTCCAGACTTTAGAAAAAACATTTGAATCGGTTCCCTGGGAAAGTGAGACCATCTGTTCTGAAATGTGGAAAAAATATCCTGAGGTAATGAAAGAATATATGCCTCACTGGGCAGATTCGGATAATCCTAAAAAACGTGCTATGTCTATGCATGGTATGGAATATATAGCCGCAAAAAATCCTCAATATGTGTTAACCTTTGTAGGCAGATTGCTGGATGATGAAGATGAAGAAGTTCAAAAAAAAGTTAGCCATATTCTTATTCAAGTTGGAAGGCAGCGTCCTCTACCAACCTTTGCCAGTATCAGACGCTGGCTTCTGGATGGAGAGGAAAAACGTGCTAATTTCCTCTGGCAGATTTTAAGAAGATTATCCAGTATCTTTTCTCAAAAAAATATGCGTGATAAATCACAGGATTTCTTTTCTATAGCGCTTAGAACAGCACAAGAATGGAAATCTGATTCCAATCCTACTGTAGTTCAGATGGGAAATAAATTAGCCAAAATGATAAAAAACCAATGATTCACATAATCTTAGTTGAGCCTATCTATGAAGGAAATGTAGGTGCTATAGCGCGAATTATGCACAATCTGGGCTTCTCCAGTTTACGTATCGTCGGTGCATTGCCGAAAAAAAATGATTTCTATCTGGCGATGCACTCTGAAAACCTTCTTCAGGACGCTCAAATATATCCTACTCTGAAGGATGCTATCTTAGATTTAGACCGGGTAATAGCTTATTCTCGTCGTACCGGAAAACTCAAACCGGTGGACTTCACACCCATTACTGCTGCTCAATATTGTGCTAACATCTCTCAGCTGGAAATAGGTTTGGTCTTCGGTAGAGAAACTTTTGGACTCACTGATAAAGAAGCAGCCCTCTGTCCTTTGCGTTGTTATATTCCAGCTAATCCAGAATTCTCTTCAATAAATCTGGCTCAAGCTGTCACCATTGCACTCTGGGAAATATATCGTTCACATCTCATTGAGGAACAGAACAAAAAAATTAATGCAGTAAGTGGAAATGAACTTGACAATATCAAAGCTTATATGCTTAGAGTAATGCATAACACAGGATTTTTCCAGCGTAAAGAAACTATTAATTGGGATAATTTTTTGAGTAAAATGCTGGCTCAGTTAAACCCTACCAAAATGATGGTATATCGACTAAGACAGATGTTTAATAGATGGAATGTACTTATCACCGGTAAGGGTATGGGTTATGAAAAAAATGAAATAACCCTGGTTCATAAAGAGCCTAATATATAAGGAAATACAAAACTAATTTTAAAATATTCTGCATTTTAAAACAGAGATTGAAATGACACTACTTTTAGCTCGAACGAAATTAACTCCACGACAGGCAGAGATTTTCAGCTATTGTGAATCATATTTCTTTGCCCATGAAAACCCTGGATTAGCCTATAAAAATTCTCGTTATTATCTTGAAGGTTATGATGCCTTCGGCTTGGAAGAATTTCAAATTAAAGAGTTACGCAATCATATCTTATCCATTTTCCAACCCTCTATTACTGAACTGGCTGAACTGGCATACCCCTTCTTTGCTACCGGAAAATATGAATTTGGGACCTTAGCTATTTTCCTGCTAAAGAAACATAGACCTCGCTTTAATCGTCGAGTATATGAAGAGATTAAACTTTGTCTGGATGAAGTAGTGGAAAATTGGACTCATTCTGATTTAATTGCCACCAAGATTACTCCGGTGCTTTTAGAACTGGAGATAGCCTCTATGGATGATTTTTCCACCTGGCTGGATTCAGAAAGCAAATGGACCAGACGTGTGGCAGTGGTCACTATGCTTTATCAAAAAGAACGCTTACCTGTTCAAGAATTACTGGATTTCATCAGCCCCCTTATGCAGGATAAAGCTCGTTGTGTTCAACAAGGATTAGGCTGGTTTTTGCGTGAACTTAGCGAGCTGTATCCTCAAGAAATTGAAGATTTTCTCACTCAGAATAAAGATTCTACTGCTCCTATGATAATTCAATATGCTACAGGAAAGAATTATAATTATAAAGAGAAGAAAAATAACTTTCATAGACCATATGTTAAGAAAGGATTTCAATCCCGACCCAATTACTACAAGAAAAAAAGATATAAGGAACATAATGATGAATAAGAGATTATTATTTTTAATTACCTTATTTATACCTTTTTTACTGACGGCAACAGAGCTAACATTAAACATAAATTTTTCCGAACTGGATCTTTTTTCTCCACAAAAAAACACTGGCTGGGGAACTTTATCGGTTCCAGGAAAACCTCAACTTCCAACTAAAAACTTAAATATAATTATTCCACCTAATGCAATAAATGTATCCTATACCTATGAATTGGCTCCTTTACAGAATTTCTTTGCACCTGCACCTGCCATCAATCCTCCTTTTAGTGATGGAGAGCATTTACTTTCTGCATATGTAAATTATCCTGCTACACCTATAGTTAAATATCTGGGTATTAAACACTGGGGTGACATAACTTTTGTCTCTTTTTCTGTTTTACCTGCTGTCTATAATGGAGTTTCCTGGCAAATCTGTCCTTCTTTACAAATAAATCTTTCCTGGAGCTCAGATGCTATCTCAAAGCCAAATAGGATACCTCCTATTCTTAGCTCTTTACAAAAAAATAATGAAGTAATTGACTATTTCTTTATTAATCCTCAAGATATACAAAAGTATTATACTTATAATTACTCTAAAAATTATGATTATTTAATTGTTACTATACCAACTTTATATCCTGCTTTAGCTTCTTTGGAAGCTTTTCATCAATCTCAGGGTTTGATCACTACTTATGCCAATATTAATACTATTATAACTACCAGCCCTGGAAATAGTGAAGCGGAAAAACTGCGCAATTATCTAATCTCTCAATATTATGCTCATCCTTTCACCTATTTACTTTTGGTGGGAGATTATGATATTATTCCCGTAATGTATCTCACACCTGAACCTGATGGAAGCGAAACTGTTGCTTCTGATTTTTATTACAGCGATTTGACTAGCATCATAGATGTAGATAGCGATGGACGATTAGGAGAATATTCTATGGGAGAAGGGGATCAAGATTATCTCTGTGATTTTACTCCTGAAGTTTTCGTGGGAAGAATTTCTAATAATAATATCAATTTTATTTCTCAAATAGCTAATAGAACCATTGATTTTGAACAGAGTAATAGCCCCTGGAAAAGGAAAGCTTTACTTCCAGCAGCATTTTTGAATTACGCTGGAGAACCAGAAACAGAATTTATGGAAACTGATGGTGCAATATTTATGGAATATGCCAAAGCAACTGCTTTGAACGATTATCAATGCACAACGATGTATGAACAGGTAGGTTGTCATCCTTCTCTACCTTCTGATTTTGATTTAAATTATACTAACTTGAAAAATCAATTGAATAGCACAAGTTATGGCATCCTGAATTGGAGTGCTCACGGTTCTTCCACCAGTTCAGCTCGCAAAGTCTGGATGAGTGATGATAATGGTAATAATCTTCCTGATAGTTGGGAAATGGAATGGTATAACCTGGTTGATCTTGAAACTTTTGATAATCTTATCAATCAGGATGGGTTGATTCTTTTTGCCTCTTCCTGCAATAATGGTATGATGGATAATTATTCATCCTGTTTAGCTGAATATGCTTTACAGAATAAAGCTGTAGATGTCTGTGCCGCTACTCGTACTGGCTGGTATAAGATAGGATGGAAAAATCCTGGCTGGGGTGGATTAAGTTCCTATAATTATCATTTCCTGGAAAATCTGGCAAAAAACCATATGTCAGTTGGGGCTTCTCATGCTTTTGCCAATCTTTTACATACTCAATATTATCTTTTTGGTGACCCAGTGGATAGTGATGGAATAATCTATCCTGAACTACAAAATGTTTATACCTATATGCTTTTTGGAGATCCTGCTGTTTACCATCAGAACAATCAAAATCCCCCTATGGGAGAAATTCTGATTTATGAGCCTCTTTCTCAAGAAGGTCTTCCTCTGGTCAATGCCCTAAATGAACTTGGAAACTTCAATGTGATATATACCGATAAACTCATTCCAGATTACGACTATATAAATGGGTTTGAAGCTATCTTTTGCCTTTTTGGTTGGGCACCTAATGCTTTTATCCCCGAACCAGGAAGTCTGGAATATAATCTTCTCAATCAATATCTGGAAAACGGTGGTAAAGTTTATATAGAAGGTGATCTGCCGTGGGATATTGATTATTCTTTGTGGTCCAAGTTTGGAGCTATTTGTCCTTATAATACACTTGCCTATATAGAAGCCATAAAATTTGACAGTAATTCACTATCTATGACCTGGCAATACAATCAAAATGACCCGTGGGCAACTCCTTTAATGCCTTATTCTGAAAGTGCCAATGAACTATTTTATACTTTTAATAGTTCTCATCCCAATTTCTCTATTGGAATCTATAATAGTAATGGATATTTTCGTACTATTGCTTCTTCTTTTGCCCTTTCTTCTATTGAAGAAGGAGAATATGGAATCAAGGATATGGTAACCGTCATTCTGGATACTTTGGATGTTTTAAATTTACTGCCTACTCCCTGTTCTGATCCTTATCTTTCCCCTGTAATTTCCAGGATAATAACAATGCCCAATCCTTTTTCTTCTCAGTTAAGCTTTAGTTTTGAAACTAAAGAACCAATTACAGCTCAAATTCAGATATTTAATCTACGCGGACAAAAAATCAGAACTATTCAGTCTGAAGTTTTGAAAGCAGGAAAACAAAATGTTATCTGGGATGGATGTGACGCACAAGGAAAACCTGTTCCCACTGGTATATATCTCTGGAGAATAGATAATTCTAGGACTTCTCAATGCGGAAAGGTGATTAAACTTCATTCTTAAAAAAGTAAAAATCCCCTTATATATAAAAAGGTTCATTATGAAAAAGTTTAAGATTTTGATCATTGTATGCACTATGATATTGGGTTTTTCAAGCCTACTTGCTTCCTACCTACCTGCTAATTTTACAGCTTCTGGAAATCCTATCCTTTATGAAAAATTACATAAACTTGCCCATTCTAATCTTCACAAATTAGACTATACTCATCGGCAAGCCTATAAAAAATTATTGAAAGAACAGGATGATGTCCTTATGTCCTATCTTATTGCTTATGAAAGCGATGCTAACTTACAGATAGCAAATCCTGATGATATCTTGAGCAATTACTTACAAATCCGTTCCTATCTCAATACTTATGGGACTGACCTTTCTCCTGAGTTCTTTCTGTCTTATGTGGCTCATCAAACCGTTGCCGATGAGAGAATCACACCTTACAGAGCAGAATTATTAAGGGATGGCTTACTTGAAGTGCTGCAAAACTCTAAAAGTGAACTGGAACTTTATCGTGCGGTTTCTTTATGGTGTGTTTCCCGTTTAAAATTCCAGCCTACTTCGGGAAGAGATCAGGCACCTCTGGACATTACGCAAAAGAGCTATCTGGGAAGATGTGAAGAGATGCAAATCTTGTTTATTTCTGCAGCAAGGACTGTAGGATTGCCAGCGCGTCCAGCATATGTTCCCTGGTGGCCCCATATAGATAATAACCATGCGTGGGCAGAAGTCTGGATTGATGGTGCCTGGCATTATACGGGAGATATGGATGCTGCTTATTATCCTGATCAAACCTGGTTCAGTGGCTTGATTGATAAAACTGTTCTTATCCTTTCTAAAGGAACCCTTCCCGCTACAACAGACGAAGTTTTAATTCAGGGACGCTATGAATGTGTGATAAATTCCACTTCTATTTATGCTAAAGAGCATACTCGCATACTTAAAATTAAAACTCAGGATGAGCGGGGAAATCCTCTTCCTGAAACAAATATCGGGTTACTGGTTTATAATTCTGGCACATTACGTTCCTTGATTTACTTACAAACAGATGATGAAGGAAACTTTGAACTCAGCATTGGAAGGGGTGCTTTCTATCTAGTTGCAGACAAAGAAAATAAGCACGCTATGGGTTTAGTGCCTTCCAGCGATGATAAAGAACTTTATTATGAACTTACATTAAAAGAAGGGCCTCTATCAGATCAGGATGAAATGCTTTACTATCCTGCATCAGATTTTACCTGGCAAAATGCTCCCGAAGAGTGGGACAAAGGTGTGGAGCAAGCAAAAGCAAAATGGAATCATCGTTATCAACGATTTCAAGATCGGATTTTCACCTATAGTGATACACTTTTAGGAATAGTCGCATTCTCTTCTCGAGGTAATTATAATTCCTTTAAGGGGTTCTGGTATCGCTATCCATATCCTGAGAAAAAATTTCTAAAGTTTCTTATATCAGAAGATTTTGACCCCAAATTCCTCTGGCAAGCAAGTTCTGAACAACTCATTGCTCTCTATAACTTTTTTCTGAGGATAGATGGTCAAAAAATGACTACTTCAGAATTAGCTCCTGTTCTCGCTCCAACTGCCTTCTATGAAGAACTTCCACAACCGGTAGCCTATAAAAAAGGAATTCCTCAACTCTATCCTGAATCCTTTTACCAAAAAGGAAATACTTATCTGGACAAAATAACTTCCGCATCCTTATGGCTTGATAGAAACTATAAAATCAACTCTTCTAAAGCATTAAATGGTTTACTACCTCTAAATATTGCCATAAAACAAAAATATCTTTCTCCCTTGCAATATAGAATTATGGCAGTAAATATTGCTCGCGCTAATAAAATCCCTGCCTATTTTTCTCGTCAACCTGAACTCATATTTATCCAGTTTGAGAATGGAGATTGGGGTTATTATGATTTAAAAAAGAATGCACCTCAAGTGAGTAGTCAAGATTCCACTGCCTATACCAAATTGATTGTCTCTCTTGAAGATGAATATGGAGTTCCAGTAAGCGGAATCTCTGCAGCAATCAATCTAACCCGTTATCAGGATGGAGTTTTTTACTGGCTGGATCAGACTTTTACGGAAAATGAGCCCGGCCTGCTTTCTATTAGTGTACCCAAAGATATTTACTATCTTCATGCAGGATACAGGGTTTCAGATGGTCAGACCGCTTTTCAAATGAAATATTTAAATTTATCTGATACCGACAGTCTGTATATAAAAATTATTTGCCGAGATTATCCTAGGCAGTGGAGTGAAAGTCTACCACCTGAAATTCAATCCATTTTATCAGAAATAGATAGCTCCGCTTATCAAATTATCCTTATAGGTAATTATGACCAGGAAAATAGTATTCGTCTGGCAGAAAAAATTCGTTCTTCAGGCAAAAATTATCTCTGGTTGGGTTATGAGCCATCTCCTCAACCTATTGAAAACTATATCTTTAATACAAAATGGCAACAACTCGTAAACCAGGAAGCACAAAATCGCTTTAGAACTATTACCCTTGTTAAACAGGATGGTATCTGGCAATTTTTTGAAGGTCTATGGGATCGTTTACCAGAATAATAAAATTCGTTCAGGAAGATGAGATATCATATCAATGAGCACGAGATGTCCTCATATTTATCACTCATCCATAACTCACGAAATTACCGCACATTTACAATACATCCTTTATAGAATAATATATATCACATCTTAATTAAGTGTTAATATATTAAGACTTGATTGACGAGTGATTAACCCTAGATATCAGGAAAGCGTCTATTATCCCATAAAATTTAAAACAAGTAGGTCTTTAAAATAGCTAAAGTATATTTTAAGTCATTAATTTGATGAAACTACAATAGCCATTGGGAGAAAAAATTCTTGACGAACTAAGCAATTCAAATAGGATAACTTATATGAATAAACTGAAATCCTTTTTAGTTGAATATTTGCTCTGGCAATATTTGTGGGGTTGTGTTGCCTGGATGGCTTATCGTCTCTATTCTTTTTCTTTCCCTGAGATATTAATTTTTGGAATACCAATCATTCTCGGGCTGGTATTTGGATTGCAACAGAATAGTTTAGGTGCAAAAATTGCCTATCCTGATAAAGAAATGAAGGGATTATTCTGGAAAGGAGAAATCTGGGCAGTTGTAATTTTTAGTATGGTAGTAGGCTGGATTATTGTAGAAGTTAAGCCAATTGCTTTTTTCACTCAGGCTGGAAATGCGAAAAATATAGTTCAGGGTCTTTTTAATCCCAATTTTAAACAGTTAGTCCCAATGTTGGCAGCATTGATGGAAACTGTATATCTTGCACTTTTAGCCACAGTTTTTGCTGTACCATTTGCTTTTATACTCAGTTTTTTTGCCGCAAAAAATCTAATGTATTCCACCATTTTAGGAAAGATAGTCTACTACATTATCCGTACTATTACGACGATTGTTCGCTCCATAGAAGCTCTGGTCTGGGCAATTATTTTCTGTGTTTGGGTGGGTATAGGTCCTTTTGCTGGAATGTTAGCTTTATGGATACATTCCATCGCTGCTTTAGTAAAACTATATTCAGAACAGATAGAAAGCATAGATCCAGGGCCTGTAGAAGCTATTGTTGCCACAGGAGCATCCACACTTCAGGTCTGGCGTTATGCAGTAACTCCCCAGATACTATCACCCTATCTGGCTTTTACTATCTATAGATGGGATATGAATGTGCGAATGGCAACAGTGGTAGGATTTGTTGGTGGTGGTGGTATAGGATTGGCATTAAATCAACAACAGCAGATGCTTGCCTGGAGAAATGTAGGACTTATTATCTGGTTAATAGCATTAGTGGTTTGGGTAATGGATATATTTAGTGGATATCTAAGAGAAAAATTGGTAATGACTTAAGGAGATAACGATGATAAATTATAATCCCGTTGAACTCATTCTAACTAAAAGAAATGGTAATACATTGAATGATGAACAAATAAGAAATCTGGTAAAGGGATTTTTAAACGGAGAAATCCCTGATTATCAGATGAGTGCTCTTCTTATGGCTATATATTTTCAGGGTCTAAATAGAGAGGAGATTTTTTCTCTCACAAAATCATATATTGAAAGCGGAAAAACTATATCTTTCCCAGCAAAACTAAAAGTAGCCGATAAACATTCCACAGGTGGCGTAGGAGATAAAATTAGTCTAATGCTTGCCCCAATTGCTGCTTCTCTCGGATTGACCATACCTATGATATCAGGAAGAGGTTTAGGTCACACTGGTGGCACTTTAGATAAACTAGAATCTATTCCTGGATTCCGTACCCAATTCAGCATAGAAGAATTTCGCAAGCTGGTCTTAGAGCATAACTGTGCTCTTGCCGGTCAATCTAAAGACCTTGTTCCTGCTGATCAGAAGATTTATGCCTTACGGGATGTTACTGCTACCGTTGAAAGTCCTGGCTTGATAACTGCCAGTATATTGAGTAAAAAGATAGCTGAAGGGGCAAAACATTTGATTATTGACCTCAAAATAGGTAGCGGTGCTTTTATGCCCGATAAAGAAAAAGCACAACAATTAGCTGAATTACTTATCTCCATAGGAAAGCGATTTGACTTAAAAGTGAAAGTGGCTTTCACTAATATGAATTCACCTCTTGGTCTGGCTGTAGGAAATGGTCTGGAAATGATTGAAGCTATAGAATATCTAAAGGGTAATCCATTAAAAGATACTAAGATATTAACTGCCGAACTCACTGCTCAACTTCTTTTAAGCACTAGTTTTGCAGAAACTGAAGAACAAGCAATAACTATGATTGAAGAAACAGTGAGAAGTGGAAAAGCTTTAAAAAAATTGGAAGAAATCATTATTGCACAAGGCGGAACTCCCGCTGTGATAGAAGATTATAGTCTTTTGAGCACCACTAAATATAAAATCCCTATCCTTGCTCCATCTTGTGGCTATGTTTCTCATATTGATTGTCGCTCAATAGGTTATGCACTTATCCATATAAATGCTGGGAGAACCAAAGTAACAGATGCTATAGACCATAGTACTGGCGCTCTGCTTATCCCAAAGATCGGTGATTTCCTGGAAAAAGACGAACCTATCGGTGAAGTTCACTGCAATGACCAGATTAAAGGTGAAAAGGTTGTAGAACTCATACAGAAAGCTTATAACTTGAGTTCAGAACCTATCCCGGAAGAGCCTATTATCTTTGATATTATATAATAACTCAAGTTTTTGGTATAATCTTTAGTTCTATATCATACAATAAGATAAGACATTTTATCTAAATTTATTCATATCTTTTAAAGCTGAAATTTAACATCAGATGGAAATCCTTTTATTCTTAGGTAATAATCTCATATCTGGACATCAATTTCGCAATACAATGATAATTTACTTTAGTATAAGGGTCTTTTGCGGATAGTAGATGCAAATGAGTTGACAATAAGGCAATATTTTAACTTTTAGTAATAAAAAATAATAGGTAAAGAAGGATAAAATGAGAATATTAGTTCTCAATTGTGGCAGTTCTTCCATAAAGTATCAGTTCATAGATATGGAAAATTTATTAGTTCTAGCAGAAGGAATTGCAGAACGTATTGGTGAAGATTACTCACTTTTTACTTTTAAAAGTGAGAAATATACTTTGAAAAAGAAAGAGATGGTAATTGAAAATCACGAACAGGGCTTACAACTGATAATTGATTCTCTTTTAGACCCGGTTAATGGAGTGATTAAAGATAAAAGTGAAATTGATGCTGTAGGTCATAGATTAGTTCATGCTGGTGAATACTATTCTGATGCTGTAGTGATAACCGATGATGTAGTGAGAGTGATGAAAGAATGTATTCCTCTGGCACCTCTACATAATCCAGCAAATATAAAAGGTATAGAAGCAGTAAGAAAAAATATGCCAGAAGTTCCGCAATGTGGGCTTTTTGATACCGCATATCATCAGACAATGCCTTCACGAGCTTATCTTTATCCCCTTCCTTTAGAATATTATGAAAAGTATAAGATTAGAAGATATGGTTTTCATGGAACTTCGCATAAGTATGTGAGTTTACAGGCTGCCAGATTTTTGCAAAAGGATATAACTCATTTAAAAATCATCACCTGTCACCTGGGAAATGGTGCTTCTATCACTGCCATAGAAAGAGGAAAATCTATTGATACTTCAATGGGTTTTACACCTCTTGAAGGTTTGATGATGGGAACTCGCTGTGGTGATATTGATCCTTCCATCCCTATATATATGCAACAACACCTGGGATTAAATGTGGATGAAGTTAATAGTATTCTAAACAAAAAAAGCGGAATGCTGGGTCTTTCTCAGATATCTAATGATATGCGTGTCATTGAGGATGAGATTCTGCTGAAGGATAATGCGAAAGCCAGACAAGCTCTGGAAGTCTATTGCTATAGAATAAAAAAATATATTGGATCTTATTACGCCATTATGAACGGTCTGGATGTTCTGGTATTCACAGGGGGAGTTGGTGAAAATATGCCTTTAGCTCGGGAAATGGTCTGTAAGAATATGGAAGCTCTGGGAATAAAACTTGATGCTAATGCTAATTCAAAATTTAGTAGTAAGATAGAAACAATAAGCATTCCTGATTCCCGGGTAACTATCCTAAAAGTCCCTACCAATGAAGAATTGATGATTGCACTGGAAACACAACGTCTTCTGACAAAATAAATGGTAAGTTAATCTAATTATGCGAATAGATATGCTACTCAACAAGCTCTGCCTAACAAAAAGTCGTAGCATTGCTAAAACTGCTTGTGATAAAGGACTGGTTACTCTAAATGGAAAACCCGCTAAAGCTTCTGCGGAAGTTAGGGAAGGAGATATAATTCAATTGAAACTCTATGGTTATGAGCATCAAATTCGCATTGATAAAATTCCTTTAGGAAATGTGGCAAAAAAAGATACCACCAGTTATTATACTCTTTTAAGTCGTAAGGAGATATCAAGCTGAGTTCCACTTTCTGGAAATGCTTAGTTCCGATATTGTTGATCTATAGCTTTCTAAATGCTAACTATCAGATTGCCGTTATTAGTGACAACTTTGTAATTCATACAACGGATGGTAAATTTCCTGTCACTCAAAGTTTTATAGAAGAACTAAATCAAAGAATTGATCAGTTACAGATGGGAACAGGTGTTTATCTGGATGCTAGAGCAGATATTTATGTGGTACCTGATGCAAAATCATATGCATTATTAACCAGCGGTAAGGGAAGAATTGTGGAATTTTCCAGCGCTTTTTATTCCTCGCTGGATCATCGTATCTACATCCGCAGTCCTGAGCAAATATATTCAAACTATAATGGTATCATAATGCATGAATATACGCATTGGTTTTTAGATGAAATTTTAAGGAAAGCACCTCTGTGGTTTCATGAGGGAATGGCTACCCAGCAAGGCAATCAACTTGGACTGGATAGATATTATTATTATATCAGAGAACGGTTCTGGGGCAATAAAATGGACTTAATAAAACTGGCAGAAAACTATCCTCAACAACCTGCTGATTGGGATTTATATTATATAACTTCCTATTATGCCGTGCAGTATATGAAAAATAAAAACCCCGAATCCTGGAAAAATTTTTGGGAAATTGTAGCTGATAATTATCGGATAGGTAAGATAACAATTTTTTCTGATGCTTTTTACAATGCTTATCATAAGGACCTTTGGCAATTCAATGAAGATTTTTCCGTAGAAAGTAAAAGGCAGGCTTATGTTTATATCTTCACTGGTCTTGGCACTTTTATTCTAATTTTAATGCCTATTATCCTAATATTTGCTCACTTTAAGCAAAGAAAAAAGATGAAAGCCCTGCCCGATCTGGAGTATCCTGATGATTCTTCTGAAGATGAAGATGATAATTTATATTAAATTATAAGGAGATACAATGTTTTCCGTAAGTTTTGGCAGTGATAATCATTCAGGGGTTCATCCTGATATCTGGAAAGCTCTTCTAAAAGCTGATGAAGGTTTTGCTCCCGCTTATGGAGAAGACACTTTAACCCTTGAGGTTTTAGATAAAATTGAAACACTCTTCGGAGAAAACTGTCAAGCCTGCTTTGTTATGACTGGCACAGGTGCAAATGTAGTAGCTATACAAAACCTGGTGAAGTCCTTTAATGCTATATTCTGTGCTCAAACTGCTCATATTAATGTAGATGAATGCGGCGCAGTGCAAAAATTTACCCAAGCAAGATTACAGGTTATTCCAACTACCGATGGAAAATTGACTCCAGAGTTGATAGGTCCTTATCTTTTAAATAATAGAGACCAGCATCATTCTCAGGGCAAAGTGGTCTCTATAGCACAAAGCACAGAATACGGAACACTCTATTCAATAGAGGAGCTTAAGATTCTGGCTGATTACACTCACCATCAAGGGATGCTCTTACAGATAGATGGTGCAAGACTTGCTAATGCTGCATCAGCTCTGAATTGCTCTTTAAAAGATATTACTAAAGATATTGGAGCAGATATTGTTAGCTTTGGAGGAACGAAAAATGGACTTTTGTTTGGCGAAGCATTAATTAGTTTTAGACCAGACCTTACCTCTGATATCAGGTTCTATCGTAAACAATGCACCCAACTATATAGCAAGATGCGTTATATCTCTGCTCAATTTGATGCGTATCTGAAAAATGAATTATGGAGAAAGAATGCCAGTCAAGCCAATGCAATGGCAACTCTTTTTAGTAGAAATCTATTGGAAATTCCTGAAGTGGAACTCATTCAACCCGTACAGGTAAACTCATTATTTGTCAGAATGCCGGGATCATCCATTGAAAAACTTATGAATAAATATCATTTCTATATCTGGGATGAAGCAAAAAATGTGGTACGATTAATGTGTAGCTTCAATACCACAGAAAAACATATTGTGGAATTTATTTCTGACCTTAAAAACAGTTTAGTCAAATAGCTCTGAACTGCTTAAGTATAGACTCCAATCTTGTTATGTAAGCTTTCTGCCGCAAGAGCAGCAGCTTGAGCAAATTTGGAAGAACTATCTTGAAAGATAATGCCTCTGGAAGAATTTATCAGGATATTAGGATAATCATCTGAATCTCTGGTATAACGCATCACTGCTTCCAGATTTCCTCCTTGAACACCTATTCCCGGAATCAAAAATATGCGACCAGGCATAAGCTCTCGCATTTCCTTCAATTGATTCACCTGAGTTGCACCAACAACCGCTCCAATCTTTTCTAGAGGAAAAGAAGATAGCCATTTTGCTATCTTTACTGCCATATTTTCTTGAACAAAGAAATCATTGGCTGAAGGATTGGAAGTAAGAGTGAGCACAAAAGCAAAAGCTTTTTCTCTTTCTAAAATAGGCTTAAGCACATCAATGCCTAAAAGTGGATTTACCGTTATAGCATCAAAACCCATAATATCCAGAAAAGTAGAAACATATTGTTCCATTGTGGAACCGATATCTCCCACTTTGCAATCCAGAATAACTGGAATATCTTCAGGAATATAACTTATAGTCAGTTGTAAAGCTTCTAATCCTCGCATGCCATCCCTTAAATAAAAAGCAAGATTAGGTTTATAGGCACAAGCATATCTATAAGTAGAATCAATTATCCTTCGGTTAAATTCCCAGATAGGGTTCTTTTCACTTAACACACATTCTGGAAGCTGAGTTATATCCGAATCTAATCCAATACAAAGTAAGGAATAAGAGCTTTGCCAGCGAGCTCTATATTTATACCAAAACGATTTTGACAGAGTCCTCTCCATCAATCTCTTCAAAAGAAACCTTGATTATCTCTTCTTTAGAAGTAGGAACATTCTTACCTACATAATCGGCTTTGATAGGAAGTTCACGATGACCACGGTCTATCAAGACAGCCAATTGTATCTGTTGAGGTCTACCAAAATCCAGCAAGGCATCAATAGCAGCACGAACAGTTCTGCCTGTATAAAGTACATCATCCACCAGAATAATGGAAGCACCCTCAATCTCAAAACCAAGCTCAGAACCTTTAATCACAGGTTGATGAGATATCATAGATAGGTCATCCCGATATAGAGTTATATCCAACACTCCTACAGGAATATCCTTACCTTCAATCAGACGAAGATAATCTGCCAATCTTCGGGCTAAGGGCACTCCTCTGGTCCGTATACCTACAAAACGAATATTTTCAATTCCTCTATTCTGTTCAATTATCTCATGCGCCATCCTATGAATGGTGCGTTCCATCTGGTCCTTATCCATTATGATACTTTTAACTTGCATCTCTCACTCCCGAGAATGTTTCTCTAATATGAAGCTTTATTGGCAACTTATTAATCTGGCTTAACAACTATCAGAATATCACCTTTCCCGACGCTATCTCCATCTTTTAAAGGTGTGGAAACAACTGTACCTTCTACTGGACTGGGTATATTGTTATACATCTTCATCGCTTCCAGAACCAGTAAGGTTTCTCCTACTTTCACTTTGTCTCCCACTTTTTTCTCATAACGCACAAGCATTCCTGGCATTGGAGCAGTGACTGGGGTTCCTTCTACAACAGTTGAGGCAGGTTGAGCTGAAGATTGATTAGGAACAGGTTGAGGATTATTTTTTCCAGACTGAGGAACAGGTTGAGGATTTGAGGATTGAGTAACTTGCGCTTGTGGAGTAGAAGAAGCAATCTTTGCACTGTGGACAATATGAGGTACACCCTTTTCTGTCACTTCCACTAAAAAATATTCATCATCCACAAATACATCAAACTGCCTCAAACCTTCTGGTTTGGGTATTTGCTTTTTAACTGGTGGCTCTACCAGAAGACCAGCTTTAGCTTTTTCACAGAGTTCCTGCTGTCTTTTAACCTCTTCCAGAGTAATAGGTTTCATCTCTTCTGGCATAGGTTCTATACCATATTTTATCCTCAGAAATTTCTTCCCCGTGATATTGTATAAAGCTACAATAAGGACATCATCTATATCCTTGGCTAAGCCTTCAGCTTCCTGTTTTGCTTTTTCCAGACCTGGCTCAAGTATGTCTCCGGGACGGACAGTTATGGGTTTTTCCCCTCGCGGATAGCCTTTTAATGCCTTTTTCCGCACTTCTGGATTGATTGGCATAGGAGTCTTGCCATAAAGTCCGTAGCAAAGGTCTTTCACTTCTTCCGTGATATGAGAATATTCTCCTTCATAGCTATCAAAAAGGGTATTATTAACCGCTTGAATGCCTACAATCTGACTGGTAGGAGTAACTAAAGGAATCTGTCCCAAATCTTTTCGTACTCTTGGAATCTCCTTGAAAACATCATCCAGACGATCTAGGGCATCCATCTGACGAAGTTGATTTATTAGGTTAGAAATCATACCACCGGGAGTTTGATGGATAATGACATCGGTATCAATAACGCTAAATTTTGTTGTATCTGCAAATTGCAAATATTTAGGAATGTCTTCCTCCATTTCTTTACCAATTGTATTGAGCAATTTAATATCAAAACCAGTGTCACGATTCGTTCCTAAAAGAGAAATCACCAGCGGTTCAATAGCTGGATGAGATGTTCTATAGGCATAAGGTCCAACACAGGTATCTATTATATCTACTCCTGCTTCAATAGCTTTAAATAAGGATAAATCGCCCATTCCACTGGTAAAATGGGTATGTAGATGCACGGGAACTTTAACATTTTCTTTTAAGGCTGTAATCAAGTCATAAGCATCATAGGGAGCAATCAATCCTGCCATATCCTTGATACAGATAGTATCCGCTCCCATATTTTCCAATTGCTTAGCTTTGGAAACATAGTATTCTATGTTATATATTTCTCCACCCATTCTCTGTTCAGTAAGGCTGAAGCATATTGCTCCTTGAAAGTGCTTTTTATTCTTCTTTATAACCTTTACGGCAGTCTGGAAATTACGGAAATCATTAAGCGCATCAAACACACGAAAGATATCAATTCCATTATCGCAACATCTTTGCACAAAGGCTTCTACTATATCATCGGGATAGTTACGATATCCTACCAGATTTTGACCTCTTAATAACATAGAGAATGGTGTTTTAGTGATATGTTTTTTTAGAACACGGATGCGTTCCCAGGGGTCCTCTCCTAAATAGCGATGCATAACATCAAAAGTAGCTCCACCCCAGACTTCCATAGAATAAAAGCCTACCTGGTCCATAAGCTCTGCTACATGTAATAAATCTTCTGTCCTAACGCGTGTAGCAAAAAGGGATTGATGTCCATCACGAAAGGTCAGGTCCTGAATCTTGATTGGATTTGATGCTTTGGGGCGGTCCGGTTCATAGCGCATCTCGCTATATTTCAAGATGCCATGTTTCTGCATTTAATCTCCTTATTTATGTCTTTTAATTAATCTTCTTTGAGTTAAATCGCGATAAAGCATTGTCTGTTGACGACCATAAGCTTGCCACAGAAAAGAGGCTCTTCCCTGAGGAAGCTTTGGAACTTCCGCTTCTTCTGCAGTAATTAATGCTAACACTCCTGCAATAGCAGCAACTTCTTTTTTCTTATCGTTCATTTAGTTAATCCTAAAATGTATTAAACTGGTATATTCCCATGCTTTTTAGGGGGCAGACTTTCACTTTTAGTAGAGCAAATTTCCAGAGCATCAACTAATCGTTTTCTGGTTTCAGAAGGAAGGATAATAGCATCAATATAGCCGCGAGAGGCTGCTACATAGGGATTATTAAACTGTTCTTCATAGATTTTAATCATTTCTGCTCTTTTGGCTGCTTTATCTTCTGCAGCTTCTATCTCTTTACGAAAAATGATATTTGCTGCTCCTTCGGCACCCATAACAGCAATTTCTGCTGTAGGCCAGGCAAAAACCATATCTGCTCCTAAGTGTCTGCTACTCATCGCAATATAGCTACCACCATAGTCTTTACGAGTGATGACAGTCAATTTAGGTACTGTCGCTTCAGAATAGCACCAGAGTAACTTTGCTCCATGTCTAATAATTCCATTATGCTCCTGATAAGTACCGGGAAGATAACCTGGCACATCCACAAAAGTCACCAGAGGAATATTGAAAGCATCGCAGAAACGGATAAAACGAGTAGCTTTATCCGAAGCATCTATATCCAGACAACCTGCTAGAAATAAAGGTTGACTTGCTACCACTCCTATTACTCTTCCATTTAATCTACCAAAACCTACTATTATATTCTGCGCATAGTATTTATGTGGTTCAAAGAAAATACCATCATCTACTACAGTTTTTATCACATCGTGCATATTGTAGCTTTCCTTAGGATTATCAGGAATTATGGTATCCAGATTGGGACAAAGACGCCAGGGATCATCATCACATTCAATTCTGGGAGGTTCTTCCATATTATTTGAAGGGAGATAACTTAGCAGTATTTTTATCTGTTCTATAGCATCAGCATCGTTCTCACAGGCAAAATGTGCATTCCCACTTTTAGTATTATGAGTCATAGCCCCACCAAGTTCTTCTTGATTGGTATCTTCACCAGTAACAGCTCTTATTACATCAGGTCCGGTGATAAACATATAGCTGGTATTTTTGACCATAAACACAAAATCAGTCATTGCAGGAGAATAGACAGCTCCACCTGCACAAGGACCCATAATAGCGGTGATTTGCGGAATAACACCACTGGCACGTGAATTACGGAAGAATATATCTCCATATCCTTTAAGAGCATCCACACCTTCTTGAATACGTGCTCCACCACTATCTTGAAATCCAATCAACGGTAAGCCATTTTTTAAAGCCATATCCATTACCTTACAAATTTTGGCTGCATGCATTTCTCCCAGAGAACCACCACGAGAAGTGAAATCTTGAGAAAAAGCAAAAACTGGTTTTCCATTGACTAAACCATGTCCTGTTATCACACCATCCGAAGCAATTTCTACCTTATCCATCCCAAAATTATCACAGCGATGTTGCACAAACATATCCAGTTCCCGAAATGTGCCCGGATCAAATAGAAGGTCTATTCTTTCGCGAGCGGTAAGTTTACCCTTTTGTTTTTGCTTTTCTACTGCTTGAGGTCCTCCTAATTGAAGCACCTTTTGCTCTTTTTCCAGTAGTTTCTGGATGGCATCTTTAGTTGAAGGCATTTTATTGTCCCCTTTTATTAGGTTCGTAATTTAAGTCATAGACCGAATTTTTCAATTTTATGTATACTTATTTTTACACTTTCTAATAGCTTTGTTTTTCGTCAAGCAAAAGCAAAATGAATTCTTTATCGTTTTCCATTTCCCTTGACGGAAATGAGTGCGCTAGAAATGGTGCAATTAATATATAATTAGACAATTGGAGAATTTTTAATGCTCAAACTGGAACTTGACCCTGAAATNNTTGATGACTACTCTTCTGTCACTATAGAACGTACGGTCCTAAGATTATTGGGAATTGATGGAGCAACTGAAGATGGAACTCCTTATCCCAATGTGGTATGTGACCATTTACAGCAGCGAAACGCTCTGCTTAGAGGCGTAGCTATTCCTCTGGCTAATGCTATTATTTACACTGGAATGACAGCTCAACAGATTGCAGAGGAAATCGCCCAGGGAAATCTTGACCTGACTAAAACACCTTTTGCTTCTCCGGATGAAATTTATCAGATACTGGAAGACCTTTCAGATAAGATGCTGAAACATATAGCTAAACAGCGAGAAACCAGAGAACAACTTCTTGAGACCTACGGACCCAGAAGAATCCCGTCTATTTATGTAATTGTTGCTACTGGTAATATTTATGAAGATGTGATTCAAGCTAAAGCCGCCGCTTATGAGGGTGCTGATATCATTGCTGTCATTCGTTCTACTGCTCAATCTCTTCTGGATTATGTACCTTATGGTGCTACTACAGAAGGTTTTGGAGGCACTTATGCTACTCAAGAAAATTTCCGAATTATGCGAAATGCTCTGGATGAGGTTTCCGTTTCAGAAAAAAGATATATCGGATTAACTAACTATGCCTCTGGACTGTGTATGCCGGAAATTGCTGCTATGGGTGCAATGGAACGACTGGACCATATGTTAAATGATGCTATGTATGGAATTTTGTTCCGCGATATTAACCCCAAAAGAACTTTATTAGACCAATATTTCAGCAGAATGATCAATGCTTACGCTGGCATAGAAATTCAAACTGGCGAAGATAACTATTTAACCACCTCTGATGCCATTGAAAAAGCTTACACCGTTACCGCTTCTCAATTACTTAATGAACAATTTGCCCTATTGAGTGGAGTGAAACCAGAGAAAATGGGATTAGGTCACGCTTTTGAGATTGATCCTGATCTGAAAGATAGCTTCACTTATGAGCTGGCACATGCTTTGTTGACTCGTGAACTTTTCCCCGGTTATCCTGTTAAATATATGCCTCCTACAAAGTTTGCTACAGGTAATATTTTCAAAACCTATCTTATGGATGCTATGTTTAATTTCGCAGGTCAGTTAACTCATCAAGGGGTTCAATTGCTGGGAATGATGACCGAAGCAATTCATACTCCTCATTTAGCTGACCGTTCTTTAGCTATTGAAAATGCACTTTATATTTTTAACGCCATAAAAAGCCTGGATGAAAATATCGCTCTGGTTCCCGATAGTTTCATCAATAGAAGAGCCAATCAGGTATTAAAAGAAGCCACTGAATTTCTGGAAAGAGTAGAAAAAGAAGGTCTATTCAGAGCACTAGAAAAGGGTGAATTTGCGGATATTAAACGCAGTGAAAACGGTGGAAAAGGCTTGAATGGCGTCTTTCGTAAAGACCTGGAATATTATAATCCTTTCCTGGAAAAGATGAAAAAGGAGTTGGGAGTATGAAACACAATATCATCCGTCCTTATGGCGATAAATCAGGCGATGGAAAAGTTCAGCTTTCCTTCACTTTACCTGTTCCTCCAGATGATTGGGGAAAAGAAGCAGCAAAACAGTTATTAAAGCAGATGGGATTTGAAGATATTATAATCTGTGGTATGCGAGACCTTAATGAAGGCTTCACCCATTTTATTGCCTATGCTGTAACACCTTATTCCGTTGATGGTTCTAAAATTAAGGTGAAAAAAGTGGAAACTCCAGTTATGGAAATGGAAGAGGTAGACGAATTTATAAAAGAAAATATTGGGCGTAAGATAACTGTCGTTGGCGCCTGCATAGAAAGTGATGCTCATACCGTTGGCATTGATGCTATTATGAATATGAAAGGCTATAATCATCGTTATGGACTGGAACGCTATCAATGGTTTAATGCTATTAATCTTGGAGCCCAAGTCCCATGTGAAGAATTATTGCGTCGGGCTCGGGAAGAAAATGCTGATGCAGTACTGGTTTCTCAGGTCGTAACGCAAAATAATATCCATATTCATAATCTCACCCGTCTCATTGAATTAGCTGAAGCAGAAAAGTTGCGAGATAAGATGCTCTTTATCTGTGGCGGACCAAAAATATCCTATGAACTGGCAATAGAACTCGGCTATGATGCTGGTTTTGGACCTGGAACTTATGCTAATGAAGTTGCCAGCTACATTGCTGTTACCTTAGCTAAAAAATTAGCCCAAAAATCCTAGGTATATCTTCTGCTGATAATTATAACCATCAATCTTTTATTAGGTATTAACTCCCCTAAAATCAGTTTTTAGGATAAACCTATGACTTTACTTTTAACTATTCTTGCTTTCGGTTTAATGATTTTCGTCCATGAACTGGGTCATTTTCTTATGGCTAAAGCTTTTGGGGTTGGAATTGAGCAGTTCTCTATCGGTTTTGGCAAACCTATTACTCAGTTTACCAGCCATAATGTGCTCTGGCGTATTGGATGGATTCCTCTTGGTGGATATGTTAAAATGAAGGGAGAAAATCCTGATGAACAGGAAACTACAGAGAAGGACGCATTTTCTCGCAAACCCTGGTGGCAAAAAGCTATTATTGGATTCAGCGGTCCTTGCGCTAATATCATTTTAACTCTTATACTTTTTATCTTTTCTTTTATGATGCCTATTTATATTGAGGACCAACTTCCAGTAGTCTATAAAGCAGAAGGAAAATGGGCACAAGTTTTTGCTCCAGGAGACAGTATCCTCAGCGTAAACGGAAAAAATATCCGGGGTTATAGTGAATTTCTTCAGGAATTGCTTTCAAATCCCCAAAACACTGTTTTACTTAGTCGTAGAGGCACTAAACAAACAGTAATAATCTCTTCTTCTGAGGTAGATTCCCTGGCAAAAAGTCTCTATCCTTATGCTGATACTCGCATTGGTGAAGTGGTGCCCAAAACTCCCGCTTATCATTCCAAACTAGAACCTGGGGATCGTATTGTAGCTATTGATTCACTACCTGTATCCAACTGGTATGAAATGAGAGAAATTATCGTTAATTCCAATAAAGATGAAGTACTGTTGACAATTGAACGAAATGGACAGAGATTTAATAAAGTCCTCCCCTTAGAAAGCAGTATCAATACGGGTGGGAATAAAGCTATTGGCATAATACAATACCAACCTGTTAAATATGAGCGACGCTATAAACCTTTGGAAGCAATTCAATTGGGAGCCGTTAATACAGTTAATTTCATTATTCTGAACTATCAGGCTCTGGGAAAATTAGTGCAAAAACCGCAAGAATTGACTAAATCAGTTGGTGGACCAGCTATGATTGTCAGTATGAGCCAATCTTTTGGAAAAAAAGGATTCAGCAGTCTCCTCTTTTTCTTTGGCAGTATCAGTCTTATGCTGGCTATTATGAATCTACTTCCTATTCCCGTTCTGGATGGAGGTTTGATTCTTTTCGCTATCATTGAAGGTATTATCCGAAAACCTGTTCCCCAAAAAATTCAATCTATACTGCAAACTATAGGTTTTTTTATTCTCATCTTTCTGATGGTTTTAGCTTTTTATTCTGATATTGCAAGTGAAGTTTTACGCTTTATGAATAGGTAGGGTAAATTGTTTAAATTCCAGTTAGAAAAAGTTTCCAGTAAGGCAAGGGCAGGGACGATATACACTAGTCACGGTCAGATTAAAACGCCAGTTTTTATGCCTGTAGGAACACTTGGAACAGTGAAAGCAATGAGTCCTGAGGAACTGAAAAACTGCCACACTCAAATTATCCTCGGTAATACTTACCACCTTTATATGCGACCAGGCTATGAACTTATACAGCAAGCTGGTGGTTTACATAAATTTATTGCCTGGAAACACCCTATTCTGACCGATAGTGGCGGCTTCCAAGTGATGAGTTTGGCTGATCTGAGAAAAATCACTAATGAAGGAGTGAAATTCCAATCGCATATAGATGGAAGCACACATTTCTTTACTCCAGAAACTGTTATCGCTATTCAGGAAGCACTTGGTGCAGATATTATTATGAGTTTTGATGAATGTCCGCCATTTCCTGCTACCCGTGAATATGTAGAAAAGTCCCTGAAACGTACTTTAAAATGGGCAGAAAGAGGAAAAACTGTTTTTCATAATGATAAGAAACAAGCTCTATTTGGCATTGTTCAAGGGGGTATCTATGAGGATTTACGAGAAAAAGCAGCTAAGGCTTTGATGGAGATAGATTTCCCTGGTTATGCTATTGGTGGATTAGCTGTCGGTGAAGAAAAAGACGATATGTTCCGCATAACCAATTTTCTTAATGATATACTTCCTACTGATAAACCCCGATACCTGATGGGAGTTGGCACTCCTTCTGATTTATTATTGAATATAGCTAACGGTGTGGATATGTTTGACTGCGTGATGCCTACCCGAAATGCCCGAAAAGGAAGTATTTTTACTCGTCACGGTAAGATGATTATCAAGGCTGCTCGTTATAAGGATGATTTTAAACCTATTGATAGCCAATGCGGATGTTACACCTGTAAACATTTCACTCGCGCCTACATTCGCCATTTAATTACAATGAATGAAATCCTGGGTATGCGTTTAACTACCATCCATAGTCTCTATTTCTACAATGAATTAATGGAAATGGCTCGCCAGGCAATTATGGAAGACCGCTATGAGGAATTCTTAGCAGAGATGCTACCAGTACTGGATAAAGTCATTTAAACTATTTTTATCCTACTATTTTCTCTATCATTTACCAGATAACTTTCAATATACTATCTTCTGCAATATCTGGTTTAATTATATTAATATTTATCCCTCTTTACCCAGAACTTAATCTTTATAATTTATGCTATAAAAATAAATATATCATTCTCCATTATATAGAATTACTCTCTATCTTTTCCCTGTTTCAATTGTTTATCAAGCGTTAAACAAGTCTTATTTAATTACTGCTTGATTAAGAAATGATTAACACTTTACTTTGTATGATAGCTTAAACAGGATTGCTAAATTTATGCTTGAATCAAGTATTTTTATTTATAAATAAGTGCGAGCGATTATATGTTTTGAATTAAAATGAAATAGACCTTAATTTGGCATTTATAGCTCGCAAAGATAAACCATCTTTATGATAACGAGGAATAAAATGTAGATGAAAATGAAAGATGCTTTGATGAGCTGCAGAACCACAATTCATCAATAAATTGTAAGCCTCCGGATGTAATTCCTCATCTAAAAGATTACGCATAATCTTGCTTATATCCAGCAAAGCAATCATTTCTTCGGGTTGAAGTGAGAAAAAATCAGGAGTATGCCGTTTTGAAATAATGAGACTATGACCCTTTGTTATGGGATGTATATCCTGGATAACAAAGAAATATTGGTTTTCAGCTAAATATTTCTCTGCGCTAATATAGCAAAAAATACATTTCATTTATCCATCATTTCCTTTTAGGATACTTATATTTTAATGAATGCTAAATGTCAATATAATCTATGCAGATAAAAATAAATCTAGATATTCAAGATTAAAGAATCAATAGTTTGCAGAAAGTGTAGTTTTCCATTTACAGAAAAGCGTTCATATTCCTCTGTCAGTATTGAGACAGTGAGGATAGAAAAAAAATTATTGACAGATTAGTTGTTTATATAGATAAGGAAATAAATAGGGATTTAACATTCCTTGAGCCTGTTCCTTTGTATCGGGACTCCTCAAATTGAATGTAAGATGTCCCGAATGCAAAGGAGTACAAAAATGCCTGACAAGACTTTAATCTGCAAGGACTGCCAGAAAGAATTTGTGTTTACAGAAGGTGAGCAAGAATTCTATAAAGAAAAAGGTTTAGAAAACGAACCACAGCGTTGTCCTGAATGCCGTAAAGCAAAAAAAAACAGATACAATCGTAATCGCTATCAGCACAATGCTCGTTAGAATTTAATCTGTTTATTAAAAACCGTTGTCATTTCAGACAACGGTTTTTGTTTTATTTAACTCAATATCCCCATCCAGCTATTGTAAACTTGAAGATTCATTAATTTATGGAACGGTCACTTGTGTGATTTTATTGGGCTCAATAACGATATCATCTGCCAGTAATATTCTATTTTTAGACCTTATTTCCAGATGATGAGTTCCCACTCTTAAGGGAATTGTATTAGCATCATATTCTGGATCAATACCCACACTCCGTCCATCCACATAAGCTTCTCTATTGGTCATACTCCCGTCTAAACGCAGATAACCATAATCTACCTGAGATTTGGTATTATTCGCACTGCAGGCAAATAATACTAATAATAAAGACATAAATATTGACAGTATGAGTAAACTCTTTTTCATCTTTACTACTCCATTTTTTTTAAAATATAAAAAATTAATTTAAAATGTCTATAAAGTATCACCCAAACATGCAAATGGGTTTCACCTGTCACAGTGGTCGTAAGTGTTTATA
>MTKZ01002735.1_pt1 | contig 67933 bp, 75 predicted proteins | sample 1042781 | NCBI WGS metagenome assembly MTKZ01 (sample SAMN06212207, study PRJNA360539) | anaerobic digester metagenome | biome: Wastewater treatment plant; material: sludge; isolation source: anaerobic digester fed with sludge from wastewater treatment plant | place: Denmark: WWTP Viborg ... | reverse complement strand
CCAAGGGTTTTCGGCTTCGCCGCCAACCCCAAACGCTTATTACTACTTTGCCGGGGTCTCCCCGGCCCGCTGCGCGGACCGGGGACCTCAACACCAGAGCACCACGCCGCCGCACACACAGCCAAGCCCAAACGGGGCCACACGTACCACGGGCCGACCGGACACACGCAAACCCGGCTAGTTGCGTCCGGTTAGAAGGCGTCCTCGACCTCGCTTTCCCGCCTCTCAGCGCTCTCCTCGCGGACAAACTAGCCGTAGTAGCCCCTCTCCCCCTCCCCTCACAACTGAACTCCCCTGCTGGCAACCTCGGCGTACACCAGGTCGATCTGACCGGCCACCCGAATGAGCCGCCCCTCCCCAGGGGCCACCGCGCGCGCAGCCGCGAACCAGTCAGCCAGAATCTTGAGCTGCTGCGCACACAGCGCCGTCGTCCTGCCCTCATCATCAGCGCTGGCAAAGACCACCGCCCCCCAAATCACCGGCTGCTGTCCTAACGACTTGCACAACGCCGAGACAGTCGGGTTTACCGGCTCCCTGAACGCAGCTTCATCCCCGCACCACATGTCGATCCCATTCCCGAGCCGCACCACATCCACATAGCCGCCGACCGCAGCCTGTAGCAGGTCTAAGGCGTCTCCCTCAGCTTCACCCAAAGCCAATGGGACCACGATCCCTTCGGTATCAACCCGCACCACATCAGTACCCAAAACCATCATCGATCTGCCCTCCAAGGCTGTCCTCGAAAACGGGGCTGCGAGCTGTTCAGACCGCAGCCATTCCACCACTAGATAGAATATAGCTATTCTAGCTTCCGGGTCTGACAAACTGCCGCCCTAACAGGCGCAACGTAGTACTCATTAGGGGACACGGGAGACACTTCACCGCCCGGTGGTGGGGCACCGGGCGGGCTGACCGAACACGACGGTGCCGGCCAGCTCACCACCACGACCGGTGCTAGTCCTCGGTATCCCAGTCACTCACCGTCCACTCGGCGATCTCGACATCGAACTCCTCACGAAGTGCGTCGACAATCGTCGAGTTGCTGATCTCAGCCTCCACGTCGTGCCGGTCGCAACCCCGTCGCACCGTCAGTCCTGAGACCGGCACGGTAAGGGTCACACGCACCGTTGCCGTCACGTCAGTCAACCGACCGCGCAGGCCGTACTCATCGCAGAACCGCTCGAATTCACCGCAGAGATTGTTCTGGTCGGCCCACTCGATAGCCGCGTCATTGATCTCTTCGATGCGCGTCTCGGCCGCGCTTCGGCACAGCTCCAATCGCGTGATCTCCTCGTCGCGGACCGCTACCATCCGCCTCAGCTCCTCAACCTCTTCGCGAACATCGGTGTGCAGCGTTACCGCCGGGTCATGATTCACGATCGTCATAGTCATTGGTCTCTCCTACCAGTTTCATCCGATTCGGGGCTCATCCCAACAAGGTTGTTAGAATATAGCTATTCTATCGCGAGATGCGGCCCCTGTCCACCCATACCCGCAGGTTGAAGGCACTTTCCGCATGGCTCACAAGGACTCAGACCCTACGAAAGCAGGACACTTCCCCGCCCGGTGGTGGGGCACCGGGCGAGGAAGTCCGGACACCGCCGGTAACGCCTGCCCTCTTGCGCAGGTTGGCTGGCGGAAGTGAGAGCGGTCTGAGAGGGAGGATAGATGCGCCGGCAGGAAGCCTATCGCCGCGCGAGGTTGTCAAACCGAGACAAGTGCAGCCGCTGGGCGAGAGTCACCTGCCCGGTCGGGCCGCCTCGGTGTTTGCCGATGATGACGTCGGCTTCGCCGGCACGCGGGTCGTCTGTGTTGCTGGCATCTGGCCGGTGCAGTAGCAGCACCACGTCGCAATCCTGCTCGATGCTCCCGCTTTCACGAAGATCAGACACCTGCGGCCGCTTGTCGGTGCGCTGCTCGGGACCGCGGTTGAGCTGCGAGATAGCGATCACCGGTACCTCCAGTTCCTTGGCGAGCAGCTTAAGTGAGCGGGAGAACTCGGAGACCTCTTGCTGACGTGATTCGACCTTCTTGCCCGAGGTCATTAGCTGCAGGTAGTCGATCACCACGAGCTTGAGGTCGTGCTGTTGCTTGAGACGTCGTGCTTTGGCCCGGATCTCCATGAGGGTGAGGTTGGGTGAGTCGTCGATGAACAGCGGCGCCTCGGAGATCTCGCCCATCCTGCGGGCCAGGCGAGTCCAGTCATCGTCGCTCATCGTGCCGGCACGCATGGCGTCCAGGCGCACAGCCGCTTCAGCTGAGAGGATCCGCATCGTGATCTCGGACTTACTCATCTCCAGGGAGAACACTGCGGCGGCTTTGCCGTGCTCGATGGCACAGTGCCGAACGAAGTCGAGGGCGATAGTCGACTTGCCGACGCCTGGCCGAGCGGCAACGGTGATGAGTTGCCCTGGCTGCAGACCGTGCAAGATCTGGTCGAGATCGGTGAACCCGGTGAGGATCCCGCGGTCAGCGATTCCGCTGGCGATCGCGTCGAGCTCATCGAGTGTCGGCTGCATCAGCGACTCGATCGCCTCATAGTCGTCACTGACCCGGTCTGCTGTCACTGAGAACAACTTGCCCTGAGCCGCGTCCGCGGCCTCGGCGGCCGATCCGCTGGCCTCGTACCCGACTTGGGTGATCCACGTGCCTGCCTCAATGATTCGTCGCCGCAAGGCGGTATCGGCCACAATGTCGGCGTAGTAGCCGGCACTGGCGGCCGTGGGAACTGAAGCGATGAGCGTGTGCAAGTACGGTGCACCGCCAGCGCGTTGGAGTTCCCCGCGCCGCCCGAGTTCTGCGGCGACAGTGACCGCATCAGCCGGTTCACCGCGGCCGTAGAGTTCCAGGACCGCGGAGTAGACCGCACTGTGGGCGGGACGGTAGAAGTCGCCGCAGTGAATACGCGCGACCACGTCACCGATTGCATCCTTGGACAGCATGATCGCACCAAGTACCCCCTGCTCGGCCGCCTCGTCATAGGGCGGCATCCGCCCAGCCGAGGATGCCGCGACATCCTCGGCCAGGTGAACGTCCACCGATCCCGTGGTCATGACAGGGGATTGAGGGTCCGTCGTGCATCTCGAATGCCGCGCTGAACTCGGTCGAGATGGTGAGTGAGGTCGTCGCCGTCGACTGTGCCCGCTTCCAGATCGACGTCGCAGATCTCCGAACTCTGGAGGTACTTGAGTACCTGGGCTGCCTTCGTTGCGGCAGTCAGCGCCGCGTCGAGCTGGGAACGCAGCTCGACGCGGCCCTTGTCGATGATCCGGTCGTGCTGGCGTTCGAGTTCAGATCGATCGGCAGCTGTGAGTCCCGCGCTCATGCTGTCACTCCGGACGTAGTCGATGCATCAACTTCGAATACTGCCTGTTTCGCGAGTGCCTTGATGCGGTCGGGGCGGAAGCCAGACCAGTGCTCGTCACCTGCGACGACGACGGGAGCCTGCAGGTAGCCGAGCGCCATCACGTAGTCACGTGCCCCAGGAACTTCGGTGATGTCGACGACGTCGTAGTCGACACCCGCCTTGTCCAGTGCCTTGTAGGTGGCGTTGCACTGCACGCACGCCGGTTTGGTGTACACGGTGATCATTTCGAACCTTCTTTCTCTTCTTCCCCGCACTGTTTGTGCAGGTCAAGCATCTTCAGGCGCGTGCGCAGGAATGCGACGGGCTGATTGATTGATTCGGGCCAATTCCAGCCCCGCGCAGCGGTATCGACCTCGAGGAGCTGCTGCACGGCACCAGCGTCCAGGCCGCGGTCGACGAGCCGGAATTCCTGGACAACATCGACAAGCTCACCGACGTGGCGCCAACGCCGTCGATCGAGTAGGTGCCCTGCTCGAGGGCCGAGCTGCGCCGGGCGGTAGTGGGCCGCGATCGCGGGGATCCGTGTGAGCAGGCCAGCCACGAGTTTGTGGGCTTCGAGTGTTCGATCCTCGCCGGGCGTCCGCGTAAGCGGACGCGCTTTTGGTGAGTTTTTACCAACAGAAGAACTAAGAGATCTACCCCCTAGCGGGGGTTGGTCGCAGGGCTGTGGAAAACGACGGCGGCCGCGCCGCGACCTGCGTAAGGCCTTGGTGACCTGCATCGTGAGGATCCAATGCGAGGTTGCTCGACGTTGATGCTGGCCGTGGTGGTGCAACGCCAGGACACGCTCCACGGTGGACAAGAGCCTGCCTCTGGCTACTTCCACGGCCAGGCCTAGGTCGGCAAGCACCCAACGCGCTCGGTCGAACTGGCTAAGTGTCAATCCTGCCCGTCGCGCCAGCAGCTCGCGGCCGGCTGTGACGTGGCGACCGGTGCGGTGGTCGGCGACGGAGGCCTGCATGACCGCAGCTGCGAATACATGCTCGGTGTCGGAGTAGCGCTTGGCGACGGCACGGCGGCCGGCCCTGCTGTTGAGGCGTCGCCGGACAACGGACTGCCAGGCTGCCCGGGAGGTCCAGGCGGGAATCGAACGGGATGCTGGTGGCGCGGGCAGGCACCATGTTCGCCCGGCCTGATCGGCGTTGAGTTCTTCGATCAGTTCGACGACACGCTGAGTGTCATCGAGAGACTGGGCGGTCAGATCATCGACGGTGAGAGTGTCGATGCTGGTGGACGAGGGCTCGCGGCGACTTGGATCGGTTCTTGTCGCCGCATCGGGCAGTGCGGTATCCTGAAATCTGCCAGACACGGCAAACTCCTCTGCGTAGGGGAGAACGCTCGCACCAGTTGTCAGATTTCCGATGCGAGTGGGCTGGAGCCCTCCAAGGCAGCCGCAAAGTTTCAGAGAGCCCTCCGGAGTGATTACCGGGGGGTTTTCTGCTGCCGGGGGTGATTAGTCCCTAGTGGCGTGCGGTGTCTCGGATGTTCAAACGAGATTCAGTTATGGGTGTGAGGGTGGGGGGTAAGTCAGCAGGCTCCTTTCGCCCAGATAGGTCGTGCAAGGAAAATTTGGGGGGTCAGCTCACGTCGGCGAGGCGGCTCGGACTCGTGGTCCAGGCAAAGAGGCCGTTGCTGCCGGGGTCGGGGTAGGACAAGACACTGCCGGGGACCCACTCCGTGGCACGGTAAGCACATGCCCGATGCCAGCGCGCCGGCATTCCTTCGGGGACATGACCTGCTGCTGCGGCGGCGGCGTACTCGGCGTCGGTGTGGTAGACGGTGATCGTTGCTAGTGCGCCGGCGGCCATGCGTAGCTGGCAGTCGGCCACGAGCGAGTCCACGTAGTGATCGGTGTGCTCGAGCAGCGCACGCACCTTGACAGCGATGCGGGCCGGAACGATAACGGGGGCCTGCCGATCAACTCGCCAACCACTGTCGTAGCGTTCGGCGTTGCTCTTGCCCACCTTCAGGTGCTTGGCCAGCCATGGAACGTCCAAACCTAGGCGTTCGCGGATCGCGCGGAACTCCGCGCCGGTCATGGTTGCCGACGTGCTGGTCATGGTGCCTCCTACCGAAGAGGGGGTGTTGAGGTCCCCTAGGGGGCTATTGAACACTCCCCCGCGGTGCGGTGCAAGCATTTCGGACAACTTTCTTCCGCCAGCACTGTCATTTGAAAGCGTACTTCAGAGGGAGGTCTACGCAACCATCAACGATCCGCAACGGAGAACGCCTACGCCGGATGTAGATCCACCCCTACGTCTGACGTAGACAACGCCGCAGGTAAATCGGCCCTCTATGCAGGATGAAGGGAGTCCCACACGACGCCGCCGGGTCGTTCATCAATCCGTAACGCACCGGGAATCGATAGACGAGAGAGGTCGGAGGGCCGACACGTCTGTCAGCACCAAAGGATGCATCAGCGAAGGGGGGAAGACCAGATCCTCCCTGGCTGTAAAAGTAGCGACTGTGACAGTTGGTTTGGGTGAGGCGCGCCGAGCACACCGGCGGCCTCAACCTAGAGCTGCGTCTGCGAATTCCGCCCACACCGTCACCCGGGCGGTGATGAAGCTGCTGTCGGGGCCAGGCCCTTACCGCCGCTGCGCTGGCTGGCCTACCTCGAGCGATATCTAGCATCGTTGATGACCGGCACGGGGACTCTAGGCACGGGAAGCGCCTGTCATGCACGGGATATCTAGAGCTTTTCGCCGACAGGACCCCGTGTTGCGTTCATAGCGAGTCCCCGACAGCGCGAATGGTGGCGCAGGGCCAGTCTCGACCGCACTCGGTACAGGTCGCGACTGCAGTCGGCTGGTGTAGCTTCCGCACCCAGGCGAGGGACTGGTGCGCCTCTGCGAGTTCACCTGCCGCGGATTCCCTCGCCTTGCGTAGCCGTTCCTCGGCCTGGTCGGCCCAGGAGACTGCGAGCATCTTGGCCTTCTCTGCGGCCTTGTATTGGCGCTTCCAATACGAGGTGGACTGATTCCGGAGTGCTGGGCTCTCTGCGGGATCATCAGGTACCTCGGTGTCGTGCACGCACCGCACGTTCAGTGCTTTCATGTCGTCGAGAGTGACTCCGACGTCGGCAGCAACCACCGCGCACTGCGCCCATCCGAGCCAGCGGCCGAGCTTGTCATCCGGGAACGAATCCGCCTCGACTACTGACACCATTCCTCGAAGGTGTTCGAGCCCTAGCGCGCTCCCGGGCAGATCTGGCATCCCCTTGGCATCACCGAGGATGATCGTCTCGCGAAGTGCTTGTAGCTGGTTCATTGGCTAGCGACGATCTCTGCGACATAGGTGCTGCTGGTGTAAGAAGCCATGCGCTCCTCCTAGTGGTCTTTTCTAGGTCAGGACGGCTTGTGTCCAAGGATGGTGATCGAGGAAACAGCGAAGGCATCCCGCTTGGACTGACCCTTCCCGGCGGGATTGCCCTCGTCGGCCTCATCGCCACCGGTGGGTGCAGTGGTCTGAAGGATCGTGATGCGAACCATCGAAGCGAGCACAGGCGGCTTGAGCGGCGTGGCGACCTCGTTGCGAGTGTTGTTGGTCGCCTGTTCTGTCACGGTTCGGTCAGTGTCGTTGAACGCATACTTGACCCTTGTGACGCTGCGGTACTTGAGCCACTGGTCTTCGCCACTGGAATTGGCGGAGTTGAAACCGGGGACGATCGCGATAGAGGTGATGACATAGGGCGCAGAGAAGTACACCCTGAGGACCTGACCGTCAGTACCGCTGCTGCGGACACAAACCCAAGCGGTGTTCATCTCGTTGTCGAAGGCAGCCTTCGGGTTGCTCGAACCCGAGGGACAGCGACTCTCGGTGCGTGTGATCGGAATCTGGATGTCTTGGGACTCGGGCGCGGGCGCAGTGCTGGGATGGTCGCCGGCCGCGACGGCCGGCGCGCTGGTGGCGATCGTGGTGGTCGGGACATCTGAGGACCCAGATCCACCCATGAGCGTGACAGCCAACAAGGCCACGACGGCGAGCACTCCAACACCGCCCAAGGCAACATGCTTGCGGTGTTCGTCGCAGTAGCTGACGATGCGACTGAGCACCCCGGGAGTGCCGGGTTCTACGTCGAACCGAGCCGACTCTGGCAGGTCGTCCTGAGCGTCGGGCTTAGTCTGTCCGACCGACGACGGGTCATAGATGACCCGATCCTCGGTGTCATCGATCTCGCCAAGGCCGCCGACTGGAATGATCGTGTGATCGACCGCGCCTACAGGCGTGGTTGCAGTCGCTGCCGCAGCGCCGCCGAGCTCGTCGCCATCACCATCGCCGCCTTCAGGATCCAAGCCACCGACGGTAGTGCCGTCCTGATCGGACTCGTCGTTGTCGTCAATGAAACCCGGGCCGCCGCCGGGCTCCAGGTTCTGCTGGCCCCACACAGTAGCGGCGTCACCGCCTGGTTCCGAGGGAATCGAACCTGGAAGCAGAGCGCTGGGATCAACCGCGGCCGCCGCCCCGTCGACGGCACCTTCAACGGTCATCTCTGGCGCGCTCAAGTCCCCCGTCTCTAGCGCCTGGTCCGCTCCTCCTACAGGGAGCTGCACAGGAGGAATTGGATCGAGTTCGGCCGCCACCTTTTCGACAGATTCGGTGGGCGCATGTTCATCGGTCAGGGCCGTGCCTGTTCCGCCCGCCAGGATGGCGTTGATGGCATCGCTGGTAACAGACATCGCCTCACCACCCCCGCCGGAGTAGGGCTCGAGGACCTCGACTTGATCGGGGTCGGTGTGAAAGCGCCGATGCGGCGTCGTATCCAGCTCGGGGTCGGCGGTCATCGCCGCGATGATGAGCTGCGCGTGCCGAAGGTAGACATCGTCCTCGACTGAAGTCGGCGGCGTCGAAGCCACGGCCCTGCTCCCTGCTCGGCAACCACACCCCACTTGGGGCGGGTGTGTTCAGCCTACCGGTGAGCAGCGACACCGTATGCCCTCTGCGCGTCCCCATTCTAGGCCGCCTCAGTCGCGGCAGCGGCGCCCACTGCCTCACGCAGCCGCGCCACCGCACGCCGCACACGTGACTCCATGGCGTGCTCGCTGATGCCGAACTCGCCGGCCGCTTCAGCCACCGTGATCGGCTCCTCGCGGTCGTACATCGCCCGCAGCACGGCGATGTCTCGGGTAGACAAAGTGCGCCCACCAAGCTGGCTGAGGAGCGCGTCGACGACACCAACTTCCTCGGTGCGGTAGAGGTCGTTGTGGACGGTGTTGTCGCGGTCTCGGTCAAACAGATCTTCACCGTCGAGATGCATCAGACCGCAGGCAACGGTGACGACCTTCTTGCGTCGATCAGTCACCTTGTGCAGGGAGCGCCAGTAGAGGTTGTGCACCACATACTTGTCGTCAGCATCGGCACGCCCGAGTACCTCATAGAAGGCGGCGACGGTGGCGTGCATCTGCTCCTCAAGACGCGCGCTAAGACCACTGCCGCCGGCGACGTGACAGTGCCGGGAAACATTGACCAGAACCGGGATGCGTGAAACGAGCAGCACAAGATCTGCACCGAACATCCCGGCTTGATGGGCTCGGACCAAAGCCTTCACCACACCGGCCGTACCGCGATCGCCCGCGGCTTGGGCAATGAGATCGTCGAGCCCGCCAACAGGGCCGGCGGCCAAGGCGACCTCGGCGACCAACGAGTCAACCTCGCGCCGGCGCGCGGCGAGCGTGTCGAGCAGTTGGCGGCGAAGCGTGCGCCACTCGGTGTTGTGCCACGGCGAGTTGGCGGCGGTGAAGTCGCCGGTCGGGGATTGAAGCTGAGCGGCCATCACGGTGATCTCCTCGGAGGATCTGTTGGCACCTGGGTGGTGCCGATGACTCCGAGTGAATCGGTGAGGGTGGGCCGTTTTGGGTGGTCAAAACCGCGTGCGCGGTAGCGACATCAGTAGGAAGAATCCACCTTCCCACAAGCAATTTTCCGCAGTCGGGGACGGGTGTGCGCAGGTGAGGGACTCCTGTGGCAGTGCCCCTCAAAATTCTTTGAAGATTTTCTCGACGCAGCGTGCAGACCACACGTAGGCCAAAGGGTAGGTCGATTGCCGTCATGCACGCCGAGATGGGGTAGCAAACAGCGACTATCGGGGTAGTAGACACGTGAGATCTACGCTCCGTCTACGTAGATCGGGGTAGGACAAACGTCTACGTAGGGGGTAGAAAGAAGGATTTTAGGGAGACTTACGCTTTCCGTGACACTCGCAAGCTCGCGCCGTCAAGCGTAATCGGTTTGTCAAGCCCGCGCAAGCGTTTTGGGCCGGCAAAAACCTCCCAAGGTGCACCCCGCCCCCCGAAGGCCGGATGTCATCGCCCCTGAGCCAGGCGAGCAGATCCAGAACAGCCGGGGCCTCTGTCAACCTGCCAGGGCCTGGCGAAGAAAACTTTCGCACCGGTGACGGACCAGCACACCGGCAGGCGTATCCCCTAGGCAAACCAACCCAAATCGTGAGCGAGGGCATACCAATGGCGGTTCTGCATCTGATCAATCCCGCGGCCGAGGCCGCGCGGGTCGACAACTACTGCCGCTCCCTGCGGATAGTCCTCAACGACCTCTACGACAGCCCACTCGATACCGAACTGAGCGCCGAACTCGTCGAGCTCCTCGTACATCAACACCCCGAAGCGTTACTCAGCATGCAACGTCTGCAGTCGCAGGAGACGCCGTGAACTTCGTCGACAAAACCCGCGCGCGGTGGAACTCCTACCGCCACCCGAACATGTCCACGGCGACCGAAGACAAACGCACCTCTGAACAAATGTGGCGCGATCGGGCCGTCACAACGATGGCCATCCTCGGCGGAATCTTCGCACTGTGGTCCATCAGCCCAATGGGTCGCTCGGGACCACCGGCGTCACCGCTAGTCGGCAACTCCAGCATCGCCGCTTCGACGCTGGCGCAGAACTTCGCTGTGGAGTTTGTCAGCACCTACGTTGGCGCCTCCCAAGCCGACCTGAAAACGATCCAGCGCTACATCACTTACCCGAAGCTAGACATGCCCACGGTGCGCACAACGATCACCGATGCCCGACCAGTTTTGGCCAACGAAGTGTCACGCGCCGCAGAGGGCGTTTCGCTGTGGAACGTGGTGGTCTCTGTAACCGATCCCAACGCGACTACCGCATCGACAAAGTCACCCACCGCGACAGCGCGAGCGTTCTACGCGGTGCCGATTTCGGTCGTGGCTTCCTCGCCCCGGGCGATGACTCTGCCGCGTCGCATCGGTGCTCCCCCAATCGGCGTCGATGTCGACCTGGGCTACGGCTACACCGTGAACTCCGGGCCGCTACGCGAGGTGGTGGAATCCTTCCTCCGCGCCTACCTCACCGACCCCGAACAGGTGAACCGGTACGTGCTAACCGACTCCCAAATCACCGCACCAACCCCCACCCCGTACAACACCGTGGAAGTGAGCAAGGTGACCGCCGACGGTGAAGACTTCACCGCGAACGAAGGCGCCACGATGCGCGTGTTGGCCACAGTCTCGGCAAGCACACTGAGCTACACCAAAACGACACTTGCCTACCCGCTGTCACTCTCTGTTGCCGGCGGACACTGGCAGGTCGCCTCGATCGATCAGATCCCAGTGCTGGGATCCGGAGTCGACGACACTGCACGCGCCGAGGCCTCGACACCGCCGTCGACATCGGCCACTCCCTCCATCCCGCCGGCGACCCGATCTGACAGCGCCGGCAACTAGACCCCCAAACCCAGTCAAAAGGAGATATCCAAAATGAGCACCCAGGCACTTTTCATCGCAGCCACCGATCCCCATCAGGTCAACCTCGCCGCCAACGGAATCATGACCGTCCTAGGCAATCTGACCCACAGCGCCCAAGTCATCGGTGCGTCGGTCATTGGCCTGGCCGGTGTCTGCTTCATCGTTTACATCGCAATCAAGTCCAAGTTCTCCATCATCCAAATGATCACCGCCCTGCTCGGTGTGTTCGTCGCCGCGATGGTCGTTTACCAGGTTGTCGGGTGGATGAATCTGGCCAAGTCTGACGGCAGCTCAATCACCGGTGTGCGCGGCTCCTACGGCATGCCGCAGACCACCAGCCCCGGCCGCATCACCTGGAGCGCCTGAACATGACTGAGATCGTCGTGCGCGTGTTCACCCCTGCACGTCGGTTCAGCCGAATCATCGGCCGCTTCCCCGACGGCACGAAGATCCCCCTGGGGCCGTACTCCTTCCCGCAGGCAACTGCGGCAATGATCGGCTTCATCCTCGCCGCTGCGTGCCTGAACTTCCGTGCGTGGCTGGCCCTGCCGATCATCGTCATCACCTTGCTGGCCGTGTGGGCAATCGGCTACATCCCCGAGACTCAGATCCCCATCCGTCGCCGACTGGTTCTCGAAATGGTCTACCTCCTGCGTCGCTCCCCCCGCTCCAGCAAGCACTAGAAAGGCAGAACCCACCACCATGGCCACGACCGCCGTCGCTCTGATCGATCGATCGATCGAGCAGCCCACCGCCTTCGTCAGCGGGAACCTGCAGTGGACCAACTCCGGTACGGTCGTGGCCCACTACCTGGTGATCCCGCGTGACTACGGACTGCGTCCGGTCGACGACAAGGTCGACGTCAAAGAACTGCACAGCTTCCTCATCCGGGAGGTACCCAACGGCACCCGACTTTGGGGAGTTCAGACAGATCTGTCGCTGCGTCAGGTGCTGCGCAACATGATCAACGGTGTCGACCTCGAGTACCACGACGCCTATGCCCAGGAGGCCCTGGCAACGCACGCGAAACTCGGTGAACATCGCCCGACCCAAACACTGTTCGGACTGAGCATGCCCATCGCCACTTACCCCGGCACCACCCCCACAGCAGAGGATGTCGACGCCTTGCTCGACAAAGCCCACGCCATCCTCTCCCGTATCGGCGACGGCATCGGCCTACACCCGGCCGACCCGACGCTGGTGTCATGGCTGTGGGAGCACAACATCACCCGCGGCGTGGACACCACGCCCATCGACGAGTCCGATCCGTCTCGCCCAGGCGACTTCCCTCGTGCCGTCGTCGACGACGGCGCCCGCACCGACGGTCGCCGCTTCTTCTCCCACGCCCCCCTACTCAAAGTCGCCTCCCCCGACTTAATGATTGCCGGCACCACCGAACCCTTGCCGGCGAGTTACCAGCAGATCCTGACTGTCAAGAGCTTCCCGCTGCACGGCAACGCCTTCCCCGGTTCAGAATTCCTCGACCACCTACCCGGGGTCTGCGCTCCGCTGGGCACCGCTGCCCGCACCGTCGACTGGGTCATGGAGGTCAGCCGCACCCCCGCCGAGCGCGTCGTCCGCAAAAACGCCCGTGCCCTGCGTCAGGTCGGGGAGCAGATGGACCAGCGCTCCGATGAGGTCTCCTTCGCCCAGAACACCCTCACCCGCAAGGTTCAGCTCCTGGGCACCTACACCAACTACCTCGAGGAGAACGACGGCGAAGACGAAGTCACCTTCACCACCGTCATCGCCGTGGGCTCCCCCTCTCCCACCGACACCATCGCTGCTGGCGACGCCATCATCCGCCAACTCAAACTCCTGCGCATCCAGGTCATCCGGCCCCGCGCCACCGCCCAATCGGCGCTGTGGGAAATGTTCAACCTGGGAAACCAGCCCAACGACATCTGGGACGACTACGCCCACATCACCCCCACCGACATGTGGGGCGGCTTCACCCCCTACATCGCCTCCACCCTGGGTGACCGCCAAGGCCCAGTCATCGCTGTCAACCTCGGATCAGGCCACTTCGAGCCAGTTCACTTCGACTTCAAAGGCGTCACCAACCGAGACATGTCCGGGTGCATCGCCGCCGTCGGCGAACTCGGCGCCGGCAAGTCCTTCTTCCTCAAAACCACCGACGACCTCGTCTATGACCTGGGTGGCTCCTGGATCGCCACCGACCGCACCGACATGGGCGAATACGCCAACTTCGCCGCAGACCTGCCCGACCACACCATCATCGACGCCGCCAACCCCTCGGTCAGCTTCGACCCCATGCGCCTGTTCCGTGACTCCACCGACGCCGACGACGACCAGCTCGCCGCCGACTACGCCGCCGACACCTACCTGCCGCTGATGGACATCAACCCCAACGACACCCTCGGCGTGATGTTTCAGAACCTGCTCACCCCCGCCGAACGCCACCGTCACGGCATCACTGACTCCCACCGCCTGATGCACGTCATCGGCGAACACGTCCACAGCGACGCCCCCCGCGCACACCACTGGGCCGAACTGCACGCCAAGATGACCGCCTGGGCCTCCCGCGCCCCCGTCCTATTCGACCCGAATCTGCCCTCCCTGTCGCTCGAATCACGCGCCATCGTCATCCGAACCCACCGACTTTCCCTGCCCTCACCAGAGGAAATGGCCGTCGAACACCTCTACCGACAACTACCCCCGCGCGCCAAGCTAGGCGCCTGCATCTACGCCCTCATCGGCGCCACTGCACGTTTCAGTCTCTTCCGTACCGACCGCCTGGGCCTGTTCACCGGTGACGAGGCCCACCACTACACGCTGACCCAGGTGGGAAAGAAGACGACCACCGAGTTCGCCCGCGACGGCCGCAAGCACAACGCCCTGATGATCCTGGCCTCCCACGACCCCGGCCACGACTGGGACGACGTCTCACTCAAGCTCGTCCCCACCCGCTTCGTGTTCCGTCAACGCGAACGCGAACTCGCCGAATCGAGCCTGCGATGGCTAGGCATCGACGTCGACGAACCAGCCAACCGGTACCTGGTCAAACAGCTGATGACCGACACCGCTCCCATGCGCGGCGAGGCCTTCGACTCAGTGCCCTCCCACCGCCGCGGCGAATGCTTCATGCGCGATGCCCTCGGCCGCATCTCTCGCGCCAAGATCCTGGGCTTGTCCAGTCCACACCGCCGCCAGGCCCTGGGCACCACTCCGGGAAAGCAGGTCGACCAATGACGCTCACCGCTACCAACGACTTCGCCGGCCGACTAGCGATCCTGCTGACCTACAACGCGCAAACCGCACTGGTCAAAACCGTCACCTGGATCAACGCTCGCCGCTGGCGCCGAATCATCATCTGGCCCAACATCTTCGTCCAAGCATGGCTGATCTTCACTACCGTCATGGCACCGGAGGCCGCCGCGTCGGTCAGCGCCTTCGGCACCGCGGCGGTGGCCTGGATGGGAGTCAAAGACTCCTCCGGGGTGCCGGTAGCGGCCTATCAGATGTCCATCGACCATGGGTCGGTGCGAAATCCGGGGCGAGGACTCACGTCCACCCTGGTCCAAGCCGAGTTCGGCCTGTGGATCGTGTACTCCACGATGGCCATCTGGTTCATCTGCTGGGTCCTCTCGTTCAACTGGCTCAACCTCTTCTCCGACGGATTCCTTGCCGTCTCCAATGCCCTCACCGAGACCCTGTCCACCCCCGTGGTGTTCGCCCTGGCCGTCAGCGTCGGCGTGATCCCGATCGCCTGGCACTTTGTCCTGGGCCGCACCGCCAAAGGCGCCATCCAATTGGGCATGGTGCTGTGCGTGGCGGTACTAAGCACCACGGTGCTGGCCAACCCGGTGAGCATGCTTTTGGGCTCAGACGGCGCGATCGCGCAGTCCCGAGACGTTGGCCTGGCGATCGCGACCACCATCAACGGCGAACCGTCCTCGGATGCGACCGTCCTGATCAACCGCCTGCAGGGACAGATGGTCGACGCCTATATCCGTGCCCCACTGCAGGAGTGGAACTTCGGCACCGTACTCGACAACGAAGAACCAGCGTGCGCCCAGGCATGGACCACCGCACAGATGTCCGGGGACGAGGACAATATCAAGGACTCGATCGCCAGCTGCGCCAGCTCCAACGCCTCGGCGATGAAGTACGTTGCCGATCACCCCAGCGGCGGGATGCTCGGCACCGGGATCTTGCTGATCATTATGAGTTTCGTGTTGCAGATATTCTCCGTGGCCATCGGCTTCATGATCATCATCGACGCGTTCACTGTGGTCTTCGAAGGCTTCAAGCTCATCGTCGGCTTCGCCGCCACTGGCTACATCCCCGGCGGATTCCAAACCTCACTGGTGACCTCAGCGGTCGGAGCGGCCCTGGCCCTGCTGCAGATGGCAGCCTACGTCGTCTTCCTCGGAGTCTGGTGTCTGCTACTGCAACGACTCATGACCAACAGCCACCTCAGCGGAATGGCCGGCATCACCATCGTCGCCGTGCTACTCATCGCCGGAATCGCGCTGATGTGGCAGCTACGCCGCCGCCGCAAGCGCCGTGCACAAGAGACATCGACGAAACTGGCAGCCGTCGGCGACAACCCAGCCCCAGCCCAGCCGGTGTCTGCTCCCGCGCGGTTGCACCAGGTCGCCTCCACCGCCCGCGACGTCCGCGGCGCCTACCAAGGCGCGGTCAACGCCACCAAAAAGACCCACGCCATCTTCGCCGCCAAACCAATAGACACCACCGACAGCGACAAGGCCGTCAAAGCCCAACGCAAGCACGCCGACGCCAACAGCAACCTCAAAATCGCCCAGGCCCAACTGCAATCGCTGCAAGCCGCCGGCGAGACGGATCCGAACAAGCTCACCATTCACCAGGAGCGCGTCAACAAGGCCCAGCGTCAAGTCGAGGCCACCGCACCCGCCAGCCCGGCCCAACCGGCCCAACCAGCCAAGGCGGCCAAGGCGGCCAAGGTCATTACCCGCGTCGGCGTCGAGGCCGCGGTGGCAGCAGCAACCGGTGGCACCTCAGCAGTCAAAACGGTCGCAGTCAACGCGGCAAAGAATGCCGCCGCCGACACCGCACTCACCGCCGCACTCAATGCCTCCGGCTCAGGCCCAATCCCAGCACCGCCGGGAGACCTGGGCGCCAACCCGCCCCCCGCCCCGGCCGGCGGCAAGGGAGCGCCCCGTGCGCCGCTGCCTGCCACGCCCCGCGAACCGGAGGGCGTGGTGGCCTCTGGGGAGCCGCCGAATTCCAACGACGAACTCCCAACCATCCCTCCCCCACCAGCCGCGTCGAAGAAACCCGACCCGGACAAACGTCCGGCCGTGGACATGGCGTGGGCCACCGCTGATAGCCCAGCCACCGTCGACACTCCAGTCAGCGTTCCCAACGTCAAGCACCACAAGGCGCCGACGGCGAAGTGAGGAGATGAAAATGTCCGCTAGAAACCGAGCGACATCTGGTGTGGATTGGCATCACATCCAGCAACACCGCCCCATCCGAATTCGTCAGACTGATACCAACCCGATCCTCACCGAGGCAGGAAGCATCCCCACATGACCGACTTCACCTTCCCTCAGCCAATCACCGACAACGATCCCCACGTGTCGGTGGAAATCGACGGTGACGGCGCCCAGGCCCATGCCAACCTCCCCTTCCCCGGTCGACGACGAGCCCCCGCCGCAGTCAAACTGCCCGGCACCGTCCCCCCCGGCACCGGAACCCAGCCCAGCAGCGACCGCAGTAGCGCCTCAGACAACCCTGACTCACAGACCGACACCAAGGACACCAAGGACAAGCCTCAAGACGACACCGCAAACGACGACGACAAGGGCGACAAGAACTCGACCACCGACGAGGACAAAAAGGACACCGAACCCACCACCGGTGACGGTGAAGCCGGCACCGAACCCGCCACCAAACCCGAAGCCCCAACCACCCACAAAGACCCCTTCCAGCAAGCCAAAGACCACGTCAATGACGCCGTCAAAGGCACTCCCCTCGACCCGAAAAACCTGCCGGCGGTCGACCCCTCAGCGCTGACCTCGCTGGCCACCCTGCCCCTCACCGCACTGACCAGCGCGCTGAGCACGGTGGGACCCATGATGAGCATGCTCGGCCCACTCATCGCCGCGCGCCAGCAGTTCGGTAACGGCGACCCCACCAAAGACAGGTCCCGGTTCCCCAAAGACTCCCTCGACGGCAACGCCAACAGCAACGACCGAAGCGACTGGCGTGGACGCGGCAAAGAGGGCTACCGCGGCTCCAACGCCAAACGCCGCCGCAAGAACGACGCGATCTCCCGACTCGACGAAGGGCTCAAGAAGCTCCTCGACGACTCCGGGGAAAACACCCGCCTGGGCCGAGAGAAGACCGACGCCATCCTCGAAGACGTCAACCAAAAACTCACCACGCTGCAGCCGATCGCCAACACCGCTGCCGGCCAAGCCCAAGTCTTGGCCATCATGACCCAGGCCATCCAGCAGGCCGGCGGAGTCGTCGCCCAGGGAAACCAACAATCAGGGGTCAACGCCGGCCAACTCAACACCCTCGCCGGCCAGTACACCGCCGACATGGACGCCTCCAAACCAGTCAGCGCCTCTGGCGGGGATCCCAACACCCCCTCCGGCGCGATCGAGTACGCCCTCGACGCCCACGGCATCAAAGATCCCGCCGCGCGTCGCCGCTGGCGCCACGGCTACGAGATCCTCATAGGCCGCGAATCCGGCGGGGACCGCTTCGCCGTCGGCGACAACGGCAAAGCCCACGGTTTCACCCAAACCCACACCGGAACGTTCAACGCCTACCACGTGGCTGGAACACCCGCCGACATCAACCACGGCGGGGCAAATGTGGCCGCCAGCATGGCCTACGTGATGGACCGCTACGACGTCGACCCCAGCGGCATCGACCTGGCCCAGAAAGTCCAACAGGCCGACCCGACCCGCGCACCCAAGGGCTACTAGCGATGACCCCGACCACACCCGCCGCCGCTGGCGAGGCCAACGAAACCACCGAACTGCTCGTCGCCGCTGCTGGTGGCACAGCCCTTGCTGGCTGGCTCATCTGGCGATCCTGGCCAACGATCACCACCTGGGCATACGACCACCACCTACTCACCCCCACGCCGCTGATCCCCCTGCCCGGCACCACCCCACCTGGTGCCGGCCTCACCCTGATGGCCACCCTCACCATCCTGGCGACCCTGCTCGCACTGATCGTCACCACCATCACCGCCATCCACACCCGCGCCAGCCTGCAGATCGCCGCCAAACCCACCGCGATCGTCATCGGGGCAGACGCAATGGTCCTGCTGATGTGGCTGCTCCTCGCCGCCGGCGTCAACCAATACCTCGCCACCGCGCTCAGCGTCGGCCTGATCGCCTTGGCCGCCACCGTCTTCGGATCCGCCCTGACCACCGCTCTCGCGCGCCGTAACATCACCCGACTCCTCGCCGCGCGCACCGCCCCACATTTGGGCTACACAGATGATGACCACAGCAAAGTCATCGCCCGCATCTCTTGGGAAGACGAGCAGCCCACCGAGATCGTCTTCAACCACGCCCGTCTGGGTAAAACCACCGCAGCCGACGTCGGCGACGTCCTTGGACACTGCCTCGACGGCACCTACCGGGTGAGCCACGACGTCCGCGAAGACGCCCTCACCGCCACCCTCGTGGTGCAACAGCCGACCATCGCCGAACCACCCCATATCGCCGCTCTCCGCGAAGATGTCGCTAGCCCGGAATTCTTCGGCGAAGGTGCCACAGTCGACGGCATCGCCTTGTCGGCTAAGACGGGCAAGATCCTCGCTTTCGACGTCCACCACCACATCTCCCGCAAGCTCGTCGACACCCCCCGACCTCGGCTGATTGAACGCCGCCTAGGCAAACTCGTCGGCGGCGGCCGGTGGCGGGCGTCGAACTGGGACTGGCGCGAAGGCGCCGTCCACTTCAGCCTTCGCCGCGACTTCCCGCCGATGATCTTGCCGCCCACCCCAGCACCAGTCGTCGACGCCGCACCCACCACCGACACCGAACTCGCCGCCGCCCGTGCCCAGGTGATCGCCAACTACCCCGACACCCGGTTCCGCTACGGCGTCGACGAAGGCGGCAACCTCATCAGCTGGTGCCCCAACCGACTGCCCCACACCCTCATCATCGGCGCCACCGGATCCGGTAAGACCGCGGCGACCCAAACGATCCTCGTCGAGGCGACCAACGCCGGCTGGCCGGTTGTGCTCATCGACTTCAAGGGCATCGAGTACTCCCATTTCCGGGACTGGCCCAACGTCACCATGGTCATCACCACCGTCGAAGCAGCGGTCGCGGTGATCCACCACTTCCACACCGAGATGAAGCGCCGCTACAGCGCAGTCGAGCTCAACCCCGCCAAGGTCAACGAGCTGATGCCATTCCTGCTGATCATCGACGAGTACGCCGAATTCATGGACCGACTCAAGCAGTTCTACGAGGCCACCAAACCCAAGGGCGGCCCACGGGTGTGCCCGACCTTCGAAGAAATCGCCTCACTGCTACGCCTGGCCCGCACCTCCCGCATGCACCTCTACGAAGGCGTGCAGCGCCCCGACGCGAAAGTGATGGGCGATTCCACCGCCAGCCGCGACCAGCTTTCCCACCGCGTTTCAGTGGGCCCACTGACCACCCAGGGCGCGGGCATGATGTGGGAATCGGCGATGGTGGGCCGCACCGTACCCGCCGGGGTCCGCGGCCGCGCCACTGCGAAAAACGATGCCGGCGAACCGGTGGAGATCCAGTGCTTCTACACCCCCAACCCGGAGAAGGACAGCCACAACCGCCAGCTCATGCAAGCCTTCGACGCGATGCGACCCCCCGCTGCACTGTGGGATCGCCAAGTCGTCGAGCACCCCGACGAGATGCTCGACGATCTCGAAGAAGGCGAAGCGGCGGTGTTCTCCGACTACCAGCGCCTCAAGATTTTCAACGCCTCCCAGCGGCCCGACCTCGATCCCCTCAGCGACGAATACGTCCCCGCCTCGGCCATGGCCGGAATGGAACACTACGACGTCTCCTCGGGCTATCTAGGCCGCCCGGTGAAAGCCACCGGCGACACCCTGACCCTGCCGCCACAAACCACCACCCCATCGAGCCACCCACAGCTCCAACTCGTGCCGACCGGCACCGAAGAATCCACCGAGGACTTCTACTGGGAAGACGCCTACGAAGTCGAACCCGTCGAAACCGCCGTGACCAACCTCAACCTCGGCGACCTGTTCCAACTCAGCGACACCACCGCCGATGAAGAATGCTGGGTGCTCCTCGACGGCGATCCCGAACCCATCGACGACAACACCATCCAGTTGTTCTGGCGTGATGTGATTAGTGGCGAGGAAGGCGAATCGATCGTTGGTGCCGATGCCACCGTTCTGCGCCGATCCGAACGCAACCTGGAATCGAAATGAAAAGGACCACCATCACCATGGCCAATACCGACGCCGTCGAAGCAGCCCGTTCCTACCTGCTCACCGCCGAAAGCGTGAATCAGAAAGCGCAGCTGGTCGGCGACATCGCCGAGCAAACCGAGCGCAAGCAGACCCTGCAAGCCGAACTGGCAACCGTCGACCGCGCCCTGACTAAAGCCTACGAAGCAGCCATCAAAGGCGGCTGGAGCTCCACCGAACTCGCCGAACTGGGCTACACCGCCCAACGGAAAGCCCGCAAGCCCCGCAAGCCACGCGAGGCCAAGACCACCGTCAGCGACACCCCGCTGACCACCACCACCCCTACCCACGAGGTGCGCTATGAGTGATGAGGTCGACGCCGCCCTCGGCGTGATGCGCCGACTCTTCGGAGCCGGAGAACCGAGCCGTACCCAAGCCACCGGCGACCTGGTTCGCGCGGCCGGAGCCAAACCCTCTGCTGTGTCATGGGAAGGCGCCGGCCGCAACGGCTACAACAGCCGCAACCAGACCAATAAGACCGACGGAATGCGCCTAGCCGGCACCGACGACAAGGTGCCGCCCAAGGTCGGCGAATCCGCCGAAGACACCCACCGCGGCCGCCAAGGCATCGACCGGACCACCACCAGCTACCGCAACGGCAAAGCCGCACTATCCCCAGTGCGTGGCACCGCCACCGGAGAAGCGGCGATGCTTGGACTCAAGACCAACAAACTCGGTGAAGGCGCCGCCGAAGTCACCGCCCGCCGCCGCAACCAAGCCGAACGGGCCCAACGGATCCGCGCCTACAGTTCCCAACTCGCCCGCGCCCAGCAGGGACAACAACAGGCAGCCAACCTCGTCCGCCAGCAGCAACAACAGATGCAGGCCGCGATGCGCCAGCAGATGATGATCCAGGCCGCCCAACAGGCCGCCCAACAGGCCGCCAGCCAAACCGCCAACACCGCCGGGCAGGCAGCCACCACCGGCGCCTCGGCGCTGCGATCAAACAAGTCTCCCGGCACCGGCAACACCGGACTACGCACCCGCGGCGGATCCAGCGCCGGTCGCCGCATCGCCGAGATCGCCCTGAAACGACTGGGCACCCCCTACGTGTGGGGCGGCGGCGGCAAAGACGGCCCCACCGGTGGTGGATTCGACTGCTCCTCACTGGCGATGTACTCCACCTATCAGGCCACCGGTGTGGAACTGCCACGCACCACCTACGACCAGATCAACCGCGGCGTCCGCGTCGACCCGGGATCCGCTCAGCCCGGCGATCTGGTGTTCAGCAACTTCTCCAAACCAGGTGTCCCCGAACACGTCCAGATCTACATCGGCGGCGGCAGGGTTGTCGAAGAACCCCAGCCTGGAGGGCAGTGCCAGATCTCGCAGATGCCTTCCAATGTCGTCGTTAAGCGCATCGTCAACTAGACACCCGTAGATAGGAACCCACCCCATGGCTCCCACCGACCGCTCCACCTCCCCGACCCCGACCGACAACGGGACCAACCCCCTCGACCCCCGCAACGTCCTGCCGCCGACACTGTTCACCGGCGTAGACAACAAGTCCGGTACCCGCCCCCCGGTGAACTACCCCGAGGGCTACGACCCCGAGCTGCAGGAGTCGACCGACCAGGCCCTCGACGCGATCTGGAAAGCCTTGGGAGGGAACTCCACCGCCGCTCCCGGCGACGGGAAACCCGACCCCGAAGGCGACAACAGCGACACCCCCGGTGAAGGCCAGTACACCGTCTCCGCTGAAGAAGCCAAGCGTCGCGCCGAAAACGCGCGCACCACCATGACCGAGACGAACAAACAGATTGAGGCCATCCTCGCCGAGGCCGCCACCCAGCAGGAGGCGACTAAAGACGCGGTCAAGCAGATCATCGCCGACCTCAACGACGACATCGAAACCCTCAAGCCGGTCCTCGACACCGCCACTGGACAGGACCAGCTCCGCACGCGGATCACTGAAACCCTCAAGCGCGGACAGGCCGCTGTGCACGAGGCCGTCGAGGACGCCAAGAAGAAGGGGAACTCGATGGGCAACGACGACGCCCCCGGCGCCAACAAAGGCTCGGACAACTCCAACTCCAACTCCCCAGGCGCTGTGACCGGGGACAACAAGAGCGGCGACAACGGCTCCGACGGCGACAAGGGCGTCACCAACAACACCGGCTCACGTTCGGGTGACGATGAGGGTGACGATGACGGCAAGAAGAAGTCCGTCGACGATCCGGCAAGCTACCTCAACGGCCTCAACAACGGTCTCAACAGCGGCTTAGGTGGCCTCAACAGTGGCTTAGGCGGTCTCAACAACGGTCTAGGCGGTCTGGGTGGCCTCAACAACGGCCTGGGCAACAACGGCCTGACCGGCCTCAACAACGGCCTGGGCAACCCGGGCCTAAACTCACCGTCCGACCTCGGCCGAGTCACCCCCCTCGACACCACCGCTACCCCGACCAACACCACCCCGGTCGCCAACACCCCCGCACCCGACAACAACGTCACCCCCATCGCCGATCAAGACAAGGGTGACGACGACAAGGGTGACGACGACAAGGGTGACGACGACAAGGGCGACGACAAAGACAAAGACAAGCCTTCGGAGAAGGACCAGGCCAACAAGCCCGAAGGCGATCCCCGCCACCAGGCGCACGCCCCGGCCCACCACCCCGGCGACACGACGGTCAAACTGCCTGACGGCTCCAGCAGCGAAGCACCCAACGACCAGGCCGCCCAAGCCGCCCGTAACGCCCTGGCCGACAAGGGCGGCGCCGGCGATGCCGCTCGCAACGCCTACGCCGGCACCGGTGTCGAGATGCCCTCCGACGGCAAAGACCTCGGCCGCCCAGTCGAAGACCCCGCTGACCTTCGCGCCGGCGACGTCATCCAGTGGAGCGATCACACCCGTGTGGTCGTCGGCCCGGGACTAGTCGCCGTCGACGGCGAAGTGAAGACACTCGACGAGGTCATGAACGGCTCCGACGCAGGCGACTTCAAAGGCTTCTACCGACCCACCGAGAGCGCCACCGACCCGATGCTGCCCCCAGATGCTCCCGACGATCCGACCAGCGGGCCCAACACCCAGCAGCAACCCGACCCCACCACCAACTCCAACGACCAGGACAACCCCACACCCAAGAGCAACCCCACACCCAAGGACCACCCACCCGTCCCGCCCGCGGGCCAGAATCCCAACCTCTCCACAACCCCGAACAACCAGGCGTCCTGGTCACCGACCCCGTGGGATCGCACCTCGGCATGACCCCAACCCCGAAATCCACCCATCGTGTAGCCCCCGAACCCGTGTCGGGTCCAACTACACTGATCCAAAGCGCCCACCAGGGAGGACACCCATGACCACGCACATCACACCTGCCGAACTCACCGAAATGGCAGCCCGCGAAGAATCATCGGCCGCCATCGTCGCCGCCTGGTCGCGTCCCGACCCGGCGCTGGTGTTGTCAATCCTGGCCACCCACGGCCCTCAAGCCGCCGAGTTCGTCCGCAGCGTGGCCGACTACCAGGTGCAGCGCGCCGCCGCCGGTGGCCAGCACGCCGCGAACTACCACGAAACCGGCGGAGCGATCCGCGCCGCCCTCGACGCCTACAACGGAACCGAGGCGACCAGTTCGGCGTCGCTGGGCTCAATCACGGTCTGACCACCACTCAGGTGCCGCAATGAGTGAATACAACCCCACCGGTCTGCGCGCCGCCGCTGCCAATCTGCAGCAAACCGCTCAAACGCTGACCGCCGCACTCCCCCCGGCCGCGCCCACCGTCCCCCCAGCCTCCGACCCGATCTCGGTCGCCGCCGCGGCCAGCGTCGACGCTCAGTCGGCGGCCATGCGCGCCTCCATCCTCGGCGCGATCGCCGAAACCCTCGCCGCCGCGTCGGGTCTACACGCCGCCGCCAACGGGTTCGACGCCCAAGAGGCCGCCAACACCGCCAGCCTCGGCATGAACGGTTCGGCCGGCGCCGCGGCCGAACCGATTGCCGCGATCGCCGATCACCTGACCAAGCTGCCACCCCAACCACCGGTGCCCGCAGCCCCCGCAGTACCCGCCCCGATCCCGGCCGCCGACCCCGAACCGATGGCGGTGCTACTGCAAGCCGGACCAGGGTCGGTCGGCCTGCACGGCCACACCACCTCCTGGACGGCGATGTCCCAGGCCTTGGCCGGAGCCTCGGCATCTAGCGCGGCCGCCGCCGCTACAGTCCAATCGAGCTGGGTTTCCCCGCAAGGCGTCAACGCCTCCACCGCCCTGGGACGCTTGGCCCGCTGGTACGAGGGGGCAGGCACTTCGGCGACCAACCTCGCCGCCACCAGCGCTCACCACGCCACCCAATTCGAGGCCTCCAAAGCCTCCCACCCCAACCCACCCACGGTGCTCGCGGCCAAGAAAGATGTCGCCGACGCCCAGGTCGCCGCCGCCTCCAACCCGGCCAGCGCTCCAGCCCTGGCCGGCGCGATGCAACGCTGGACCCAACTGGTCTCCGGCGCCAACACCACCGTCGCGGGCTACCAGGCCCACACCGTGGCCGCGCCGCGAACCGACGCCCCGGCTCCACCGCGCATCACCCGCCGCGGCGCCGGCAAAACCGGCGACAAGGGCAGCGGCGGCAAACACAAACTCGGATCGGCGGGCAAAGAGGGCGCCGAGGACCTCGGCCGATTGGGTAACTCCGCGGAATCGGCGGCCAAGACCGGCAAGAAAGCCCTCGACACCGCCACCGGCAAGGCATCCAACGACAAGCTCCTGACCACCGCCGCCCAGATCGGGCTACAGGTGGCCACCCAGGGCGTTCAGGCAGCAACTTCACTGCTGTCGGCAGCATCGTCCTCAGCCGGGAAACTGGCCACCACCGGATTAGGCCGCAACAACGACGACTACAACTACCGTCCCGGCACCGGCCTTCCCGGCACCGGACTGCCCGGAAACCTCACCGGCGCCGGCGGGCCCTCGGGCACACCGCTGGGCAACGAACCAGTCGGGCCCGGCGCCACGGGCGCCGACGTCGGCGGCGACGACAAAGGCACCGAACCGTCGGCGATCAACGGCTACGTCACACCGATCATGGCCTCCCCGGAAATGCCCCGAACCCCCGCAGGCGCCACTCCCCCACCCACGGCCACCCTCGCCGCCGGCATGCACATGCCCGGCGCAAGCCCCTACATGGGCGGGATGGGGGGCATGGCCGGAATGGGCGGCGGCGCCAGCAACACCACCCCACGCAACGAGCGACTGCGCCCAGATCGCCCGGTCTACGTTGACACCACCGCCTACACCGACCCGACCATCAGCGAAGCCTGTATCGAGATGGCCCCCGAAATCACCCCCCTATTCGCCGACGACCCCACCGACGACGACGACTTCGTCAGCAGCTAAAGGAGAACCGTCATGTCCGACGAAATGCAGGCCGTCTTCGCCGCCATCGACAAGGCCGAAGCGCAGTATCACGCCGCCGACAGCTTCATCACCCGCACCATCGACGCCCACCAGGCCGCCCAGGAGGAGCTCAACGGCATCCTGGTCCGCCGCCCCAGCGACGACGAAAGCGTGATCGCCGGCGTCGACGCCCGCCACCGGCTGCGCGACCTGTGGATCAAGGAAGGCGCCTGCACCTCCCACACCAACGAATCGCTGGCCCGCGAAATCCACTCGGCGATCAAAGCCGCCTCGGCCGAGGCTGACACCCGCCGCGGCAACATCGCCATCGCCGTCGACGCGAGCGCAGTGCAAGAACTGATGGCCCAGCAGCCGTAAAGTCCCCCTGCCGATGACCGCCGCCATGACACCGCAAAACATCCCCTCAACAGAGGGTTTACGATTCTTGCTGTCTGACGGCCTTCGTCGCCTAGCAAACGGTATTGTCGGCCTCTCTACCCCGCACCTACAGGTTATGACCGTCTCCGGCGATTCTGGGCGGGTGGAATGCTACTTCGCGTTCGACCCCACCATCGACCCACCGGCACCCTGGACACGGACCGACCACGGAACCCTCATCGCCGACCTCTCCGACATCCAACCCAACACCGACACCAACCCCGCAGCCCCCGCACTGGCGATCGCCGGCATCACCCCCGACCGCGAAATCCTGATCCTCAACCTCCACGGCCTGGCCCACCTGGGCCTACACGGCCCCAACCGCCAAGCGGTGGCCCGCAGCCTGGTCTACCAACTGCTGCTGACCCCCACCACCACCATCACTGCAGCCGACGCGACCCTCATCCCCGCAATCAACCCCCGCGCCCGCGTCCACGACGCCACCATCGGCCCCCTGCCGGCCACCGTCACCTTCGTCCACGGCAACACCCCTGCCCTGCCGGGCACAGTCACCATCAACACCGACCCCGCCAGCGAACTCGACAACACCCTGTTCACCCCCGCCAACCGCAGCGGCGAACTGTTCTGCGGACCGCACCGATTCGAAATCTGGCGCACCCTGGACCTGCCAGCACCGACGTGGGAACAACTCACCGAAGAAATCGATCCCACCCCCGAACCCCAGCCCGTCGACGAGATCCTCCCCGACCACCTCTGGGTTAGCGTTCTAGGACCGATCGCGATCACCCACCCCACCGACCCCGACCGCAGCCTCGGCGCGACGACCGGCAAGAACACCCCCAACCGCTACACCGAACTCCTCGCCCGCATGGCCCTGTCCCCCGGCGGCCAGGTCACCTCCGAAGAAGCCATCGACACCCTCTGGCCAGGCGAGTCCTACGACAAGCGCCGCCGCCCACTACTCGAAGCGCTCTCCCGCCTGCGCCGAGAACTCGGCGACATCCCCGGATCCGACGACCGCATCATCTTGACCCGCGACGACACCACCCGATCCACCGGCCGCGACTCCGCGGCCATCCGCATCAACCCAGCCATCACCTGCGACTGGCTGGTCTTCCGCGACCTCATCCCCACCACCCCCACCGCCGCACCGACCGCCAACCTCAAAGCCGCCGTCGACCTCATCCGCGGCGCACCCCTACAAGACGCCCCCGACGGACGCTGGGCCTGGGCCAAATACATCCTCGACGAAGCCATCGACCTGCTCGCCGACACCGCCCTCGAACTCGCCCAACGCCTCGTCATCGACAACGACACCCCCAGCGCTTACGCCTCCTGCCGCGCAGGCCTGGCCGTCAACCCCCAGCGACAAGACCTGTGGCAGCTGACCCTGTCGATCAGCCCACCCGAAGACCACCCCGAGCTGATCGCCACCCTGCGCCGCTCCATCCCATCCAACGAGATAACCCGCTCCACCAAATCTCTAATAGAGAGGGCCACCGCCGCATGACCACCATCGACAAGATCCCCAGCGACAAGATCCCCACTCCAGAAGACTTCGCCAAAGCCTCCTACTCGGCTTACAACGCCGAAGGAACTATCGCCGTCCGCTGCGGCCGCGACGGCGAAATCACCGGCATCAAGATCGCCCCCGAAGCAATGAAGCGCGGCGAGAAGTGGATCGCCGCCGAAGTGACCCGTGTCGCCGACATGGCCTTCCAGAAATCCATGCACGGGATCCGCCAAGAAATGGAAGCCGCCGCGCTCACCGAAGGCCGTTCCACCGCCGAGGTCGGTGTGCTTGCCCGCGAAATGAAACTCCCCACCGCCGATGACATCCAGAACATCGAAGAAGGCGAACAAGCCCGCCTCCACACACCAACCTGAATATCGGATAAACCAAACCAAAGACTTGGGCGGTCACCAACAACGGTGACCGCCCAAGTCTTTACACCACCCAATTACGTCACTGTGACGACACCCGAGGTGGTCGCGGCCGCGTCTCCTCCACACCAATCGGACGCCCCGCCGGCAACGGCTCATCATCAGGCCCAATCACCCGACCATCGTTGTAATCACGAGCCACCACCGCCAACTGCGCCCCAATCGCCTCCCGAACAAACTGCGCCACCGTATACGGCTGACCAGTCTTACGCCTCACCACCCGAACCGCCGCCCGGATCCGCGCATGCAAATCACGCTCAACCCCAATCGACGTCTTCCCCGCCATCACGCCCTCACCCCCACCGCCGACACACGACCACCCAACAAACCCAACCCCAACAGATGATCAACCACCCCGTCATAGTCCGCGGTGATCTCGCGGCTCTGCTTGGTCCGCGGCACCATCAACGGCACCGGAACATAATTCGTATACGCCTCATCCACCACCGCACGCCGCCGCGTCGGCGGAGTCACCCGCTCCCCAAACGCCTCAACCAAACCCGCAAGCTGCTCGACGTAGATATCCCCCTGCCCAGGCACCGCGCACGGCACGATCGCCAGCAGCGGGACGTGGTCCTTGTACAGCCGTTCCAGGCCCGCGAGCTCGCTCTGCAACGCAGGGATCCCCTCAGTCTCCTTACCTGACGGCTTCACACATGTGATCACCCCACCGTTGTCCTCGGCCACCGTCGCCAAAAACGCCGCGACAGCAAGGACATTCAGCGAACCCGGGCAGTCGATCAACGTCACATCCACCGCCGGCGCAACCCGCAAAGCGTCCTGCAAATTCATCACCGCACCCGTCTGAGCAGCCAGCTCCACGACCAACGAATCCAGCGTCGACCTCACCGCCGGCACCACCGTCAGATTCTCAATGACAGCGCCGTCATAGACCGGCCGCCCATAGTCATCAATGTCGACAGCCACCCGGGCAGGCTTCTCAACCTCAGCGATCGTGGCCCGAGCGCGCAGCACCTCAGCGACACTCGGCGATGTGGCCTCACCCGGCCACCCAAGCCACGTCGACGCATTCGCCTGCGGGTCCAAATCGACGACCCGCACCCGCACGCCACGCTGCGCCAGCAGCACACCGACGGTGACCGCCGTCGTCGTCTTTCCTACCGAACCGCTGTTGTTACCGATTGCGTAAATGCTCATTTCATCCCTCCAAAGGATCTTCGAAAATTGGTCTGAAAGTTGATGTCTCTCCTCGGTGATGCAGCCTGCATCACCCGCCACGCTGCTGAGCATCGGGTACGAGCTGCATCGAACCCGACACCACGAGCTCCGGAACAGGGCCCATCCCGCGGTCAACGAGGACCCGCTCATCGCCGCGTGATGCAGCCTGCATCACGCCTACTGCGCTGCCCATGCCTGTTCCTCCCATGCACCTGGCACGTATCCCACGTGGTCGCCGAGGAGGTCGAGATACGTCCTCTGGACAGCGCCCCAGGCCCCTTGACGAGCCTTCTGCGCGGCTTTCTCGTATCCAGCGAGCAGCAGCCGCCACGCCTGTGAGGACGCCTCAGAATTGCTCTCAGATCCATCCGCGAGTTCCGCGGCGAAGACCTGAACCGCCGGCGAGGCCAGGTTGACACCGAGGACCACCGCAGCGATCAACGCCTCACCCAACTTGGCTTTCCCAGGGGTCCTCGCCGCGGCCTCAGCACAAGCCTGCAGGCGCCGCGCGGCGGCGGCCTCAGCCTTCGCCACCGCGGCATCAGAGCGGCTTGCCGCATTCGATTCGACCGGCTTCTGCACATCGGGATCGACGATCACAACAGGCGTAGGCCGCGCCGACTCCTCCGACTCGCTCTCAATTGCCGCGTCATCCTCTCCGGTGATGCAGCCTGCATCACCGCACTCCGCAGACGACTCGCTGATGCAGGCTGCATCAGCGCCGGCGAGTTCGACGCGGTAGTAGACAAGCTCACCGGTCCGATCATCGATCGCGGCCTTGATCTCCCCCGCCTCGCCGCCCGGATCATCGATGCGATGCTCGGCATACCCACCACCAAAGCACTCACGAGGGTCCACGATCTCGATCCCCGCAGCAGCAGCGGTGCCGCGGGCCCGCCGCTCGGTAAGCACCCGCTCAGCGGCTCGACTGGGCGTCCAGTTCTCGTGAACAACCAACGCGACGACAGCGAGCTGATCAGCTTTGCGCTGAGCAGTGTCCTGGCCGTCCCCACCCTTCTGCCAGCCGCGCACGGGCCCGTAAGGAATGGCCCCACCAATCGCCGCCGCCGCAGCTGGCGAGAGTCCATCGCCTTCTTCAACCATCTGCCGGACTTCGTCAGTGAGCAGCAACAGCGACAGCCGACGCGACACCGTGGCCTGGTCCACTCCGAGCCGATCAGCGATTGCCCGCTGCGACAACCCGAGCTGCTCGCTGTAACGCGCGAACACCTCAGCTTGAGCAAACTCCCCCAGATCCTTACGCCCCAGATTCTCCAGCGCCATGAGGTCGAGGTCACCGTCTTCGGCCATCACCTCGTCTTCGACGATCACCGGGATCGACTCCACGCCGGCCGCCACAGCAGCGGCACGGCGACGGTGGCCGTAGATCAGAACGTGCGTACCAGACTCCGGTAGCGCTGCAGCCTCGGCCGGCCGAACGGTCGCGAACGCAGCCCGGCTAACGGCGACGACCGGCATCCGAACTCCGTTTGCCGCCACGCTGCGGATCAGCTCATCCCAGTGCGGATCGCCCTCTTCGGGAACCGATCGCGCGGGATCGTTGAACGGGTGGGGGATCAGCTGGCCCACCGACATCGTTCGAGGCCGGGATCCCGACGCCACCGATGCCAGGCCGCCGATGATCCCGCCGGACGGGACAGAGGGGGGCAGGGGGGTCTCGCCGGCGGCGCCTTGCGCGGGGGCGGTGGCGGAGCCGTCTCCGGCGTAGTCGACGAGCCGGCTGACGGTCTTACGTCGCCGCCCGGTGGTCTTGGTAGCCATCTGGTCTGCCCTCCAAAGCAATAATAGATGTGGTGTAGCTATTTATACACGAACTGACACCAATGGCAACAAAAAGTCGTCAGACACGCCGAACGAGAATCCAACCCCCGGTGATGCAGCCTGCATCACCCAAAGCGAACCACCCTAGTGATGCAGCCTGCATCACCGACCCGACGACGAAGTCGTCCGAGGCGAACACGCAGCCTCACAGCCTCACCGAGCCGCCGAACCTCAAACCCCGTCGAACCGAAGAACTCCAAGCGCCAAACGACACAGGGGAGCAGCGAGTGACCGCTCTTAGAGCGATGCCAGAACCAACTCCTCCACAGCCTCACCTCCACAGAGACCGGCCTGGCTAATGGAAGCCCTAACCGCCCGCCCTGAACGGCGACGCGCACATACTCGGACCTCAACGCTTTGTCGCCGCATCAGCGGGAGTTGCTGACACGCCGAACCAGAAATCCAACCCCCGGGTGATGCCGTGGCCCGCGAGCGACTACGAAGCAGGGGAGTAGTCGGCGACACGGGAAGCGTTGCGCTCAGCGACCCCCAGTATCGCGTCGCGACGGAAGCGCCTCACCGCAAGGCGAGGCTGCCTCAAATGAGCACAACTCACGTTTGCTCACCAAAAGGCAACGGAGAGGAGTGGTTAGGCGCTGCGTCGCGCACGACGACGCGACAACTCATCAACCCCACCGAAATTGGCAGGATCCTCTGCGGCGACCGCGGCCTCGGCCGGCAACTCCGCCACCGCCACCGCCAACTCACTGATCGACACCCCGATAGCCACCGCGAACACACCCTGACCACCACGCAACAGGTCGATGACCTGGTCATCGTCGACGCACTCATACACCGTCGACCCATCACACAACAGCGTCACCGCAGACAACTCCTGCGCGTCACGGCCACGCAACTGATCCACCACCACACGGATGTTCTGAAGCGTGATCCCAGCCTCGAGGAGCCGCTTGACGAGCTTGAGCACCAGAATGTCGGTGAACGAATACAGCCGCGCAGATCCACTGCCCGCCGCGGGCCGCACGCTCGGCACGACCAGCCCAGTCCGCGCCCAATAGTCCAACTGCCGGTAGGTGATCCCAGCGACCTGGCACACCACCGGACCCCGAAAACCACCGGTGATACCCGACCCGACAGCAGGGAACAGGTCCGGTTCAATCGCGTCAAAGCCGAACTGCAGCTGCTCGCTCATGAGCCAAGAGTAAGCCCCACCCCCACCGCCCACAACGAGCCACGCGACAGGCGGCCGCCGATACCCGCGAGCCAGTAGAGCCCGCAGCGCGCTATACCGGCCTCACCGCACTGGCTTCAACCACCAAACCGAGCCGCCCACGATTGCACCGATTCGCACTGAAAACGTCAACGCCGATGACCGCCAGATACCCACCGTCGCCAACCCGGAGCCACGCCAGCTGCAGCGCCGCCATCTCCGGCTCGAACCGGACTCCGTTCGCGCGGATCCACAGCGACACCGGGGGCCGGGTCACATGCCATAGGCCCGGCCACGCGACCTGCGGCAGGAACACCACCGGACGTGGGGGAGTGAACGCCAGCATCGTCCGGGAGTCGTTCCACCTCGACAAATCGAGGCCAAAGGACGCCGGCTCCACGCTTCCCTCGTGGTCGCCAGCGTCCATACCCACCACCATAGCGAACACACATTCGAAACATTCGGAGTGCTGTCGCCTCTACCAGATATCGTCAGCTCAACAGCTTCAACCAGCAGAAAGAAGGCCCACGATGATCGGCATCGGAACCCGAATCAGCAGCACAGACCTGTGGGACGACCTTCCCTGCGCCGCCATCGTCCAATGGTGGTGCCCCGGCGACACCCGAACCCCATCCCGCACCGAAACGGCCGGCCAAGCGATCGTGCCCAGCCTGCTCCTGGCTAACGGCTGGACAGCCACCGTCACCTGGCTACCGCAGTCCGGAACCCTCATCCACAACCCCGAAGGCCTAAGACACCTACCGCCGAAGACCATCATCGTCGAAGTTAAATCCCAAGGCTGCTGGCAACTGCTCCCCGGAGGATGGACATCACCAGGGTCCAAGACACAATGGCGCCCCGACGCCCCCACCGCCGTCGACGGCCCCGTCTTCCCCGTGGCAATCCTGTCCCAACCGGTCGAAGACACCCACGACCGCCAACGCAACCTCGCCGCCACCCAGCAGTCGGCACTCCAGCACCATCGCCCCGATCTCGACGACGTACTCCTCGAACTCGGCATCGCCATCGAGGTGGCCGAAAGAAAGACGGTCGAGTCCCGTGCCCTGGACGGCGGTGAGCAGTCGTGAGCGCCAAGTGCGAGATGGAGGGCTGCGACAGGATCTCGGACCATCCTGGGTTGCACCTCGCGCGCTGCCCAGGTATCGAACAGAGCACGGGTCGTCGGTGCACCGAGCGAGCCGGTCGTAGGCACCGACGCCACCAGGCCTTCGCATCGGCGTGGGACGTCATTGCATGGCACGACGACCAGGACGCCGGGGTCGTATCCCCATAGCCCGCACTCGCCGGCCACCGTAGAATCTGATGCGAGGGAGGTGCAGACATGAAGGACAGGACAACCAAGAAGGTAACCGTCTCGTCAGCTGCTGTCAGGAAGTCTGTCACGCGCGCCACCCGCGCATCTGCGAAGCTCGAGGGACGCGCCGTGACTCCTGGATATAAGCGATCTGCCAACATCGAGGCCTACATCGCGCGGCGATCCCGGTCCACGCGCGATGACTCTCGGCCCTGACTACGGCGAGACCCCGCTCCCACATGAGGAACTCTCCGCCCTCCTTCCCGCCGCCGGTTTCGAGTTGGGGGCACCGATAACGCGGCTTGGTGTCCACGATCTGGAACAGGCCTTCCAAGACCAGGTTGCCGAGCAACTGTTGCCAGCAGCGGTCGACGGGACGCTTACCATTGACGATCTACTCAGCGGCCACTTTCTGCGCGACCTTCATGCTCGTCTGTACGAATCAGTGTGGACCTGGGCCGGTACCTTTAGAACACGCGAAGTCAGCATCGGGGTTGCTCCCGAGCAGATCGCGGTCGAGCTGCGCCACACCCTCGACAATATCGGGTACCGATGGACGCACACTGACGACTGGACACCCAAGGAACTCGGCTTGGTCGTGCACGCGGAAGTCGTCCGCATCCACCCGTTCGTCGACGGTAATGGCCGAACGACGAGGCTTCTCGGCGATCTTGTTTTCGCAGCGACGCAGAACCCAACAGAGCTGTACTACGACTGGGCTTTAGACAAGCGCGCCTACATCAACCATCTGCGTGCTTACGACGGGCATCGAGATATCGCGGCCTTGTCTCAGTTTGTCGAGACACGACCGATCGAGCCATAGTGAAGCCCCCGTTGCCGGCGCCAAGGCTGTAGTCGTGCTGGTCGTCGTCGGACATGGCAGGTGGAACACTTCGCCGGAGAAAGTTCGCGACCTGCTGGCCAGACAACACCCCTCGGATTGGCCTAGACTCAAAGGCCAATCCACCAATGGAGGACCGATGTCGGACTTGTACTGGAATGACGCCGCGATGGGCGGTATCACCACCGCTGCTGCCGCCGGGAACCAGGCCGCCGCCGCCGGCTCCGCTGTCACCCCCGTCGTGGGAGGCGGAGCATCCCCGATCGACGCCGCAGTCCTGACCCGCCTCACCGCGATGAAAGTCGCTGCCACGGAAGGATCAGCGACCCTGACCACTGCGGCGAGTTCAGTCTCCGCCGCCGCGCAGGCTGCCGCCGCGGCCGTCAAGGCTCAAGACGCGGCCTCAGGTAAGAGCCTGGGCCCAGGCACCCCGATCGGCGAAGGTGCCACCGCCGAACTCTCACGTAAGGCCCCCGTCCCCACCCCGAATGTGGATCCCAAAAGCGTGTTGGGTGGCGGTAACAGCACGGGGCCGTTCTAACCATCGCCCGCCTTCCCGTGTTCTACTTATGCGCACTAACCAGCCGGGTACTGTTAAAGGCGTAGCCAGCCCATCGAGGTGGGTTTGGAAGTGAGCCGCAGGATAACTCGCCGGAATGACGAGGCCTGCGGCTCGCGCCCTTGAACGGCCTGGGCGACGATTCCACAGATTCGGCCGCCGCTGGGCCGCGGCACCTGCGGTCCTGCTAGTGATGGTGTACTGCGACAACATGCAGTGCCGTGTCAACACATTCGAAGTCGGCGCCAATTCCACCTGTCCTGGCTGCGGCAGGATCGGATTCGACCTGCAGACCTTCGACGAATACATCGAAGAAGGCGGTTAGTGATGGACCAGCTTGCACTGTTCCAAGCTACGATCACCCTCGCCAAACAACATGGCATGCCCGCCGACCCAGGTAGCCCGCTGGGCCTGGATCACCTGAGCGAAATGTGTCGCCAAGCCGAAGGCTTCGACGATCAAGCCAAGATCGGCCGCTGGCTTGGCTGGGCCCAGTGCGCTGTCGTCGCTGCGAGCCTCGGCCTGACCCTTGAGGACATGAAAGCCCTCAACACCACCACCCCGCCAGAACGGGGCAGGATTGTCCGCGGCAACGAACGTCTCACGCAGATGGTCGGCGCCGATCCGCAGCGCACCGCCGGTGTCCGGGCGATGGGGGAGGAGCTGGCCCAGCTGGACCGCACTCACGCGATGGCCACCGCCCTGGTCCGCGCCGCCGCGCAACTGGCGATCAACGAACTCACCCAGCAGCCCACTGCCGCCAGTCCTGATTGGTTGCTGGCCACGTTGGCCGGACATCTCACAGAAGCCGGGGCCACCGACATCGCAATCACCCTGCGCCTGGGTGAGCAGCAGAAGGTCAGCATCACCCTGCCCGGCCAGGCCCCATGAGCACCCACCGCCGCCATCAGGTCGCACTAGACCCAGGAGGGTCCGTCGCAGCCGCGATCGGCGCCGCATCTCTCGCCGGGCGCCCAGTGACCCCGGAGATGGAGGAACTACTGAGCCACGACGCCCATGGCCGCCTCACCGACGAGGAGTTCGCCGCCGAAGCCTGGCGCATCGCCACCGAGCCCCGCGACCCGGACGCACCGCTGCGTGCGGACTCTTTTCGTCCGCGCTTCTTATGAAGGATCCTGGGTCGGCGGCCCCGACCTGTGTCGGGCCGAGTCGGTATCGTGCCGAAAAACCGAAGGAGAGCCCAATGGCTGACCAGCACGACCATTTCCTCGAATGGGGACGCAGCCGAGCTGTGCTCGTCGAGCTCCTCGGCGACGTTCCCTCTCGCCGCGATCACGCCGTCGCCTGTTACATCGCAGCCGTCGACCAGGGGTGGAACCCACCCCCAGAACAGGGCCGGATCATTCGCCGCGCGATCAAACGTCTCGCCTCCGTAGACGACCCGGCCTCGAGGAACCCTGGGCTTCTCGGCGCGGTGACGGCGTTGGCCGCCCTTGTCGGTCTCCTCGTCGGCAGCTTCGGCAGTGCGGTGTGGGCCGGCATCGACGGGGGAGTGGGGCCCTGGATTTATCTGGGCACCATCGTGGTGGTCTTTGCCGCCCTCGGCTACGGGGTGATCAAGCAGCTGATGAGACGGTGGGAGGCCGCGACGCTAGCCAAAGCCGACCAACGACTTATCGAGAACCTGCCCGACTACACCCCGCTCTCACCTGAGGGTGTTGCCGCTTTCCAACGGCAGGAAGAGCGCCACATCCATGTTGAACCGGCCACACGATGGGCTGCGGCCCTCACCGCGATTCCCCTGTTCGTCGTCGGTGTTTTCGCCGTCTCGATGGTTCTCCTCGGCCAGCCGCTGCTGCTGCTCGGATGGGTCCCGGCGGTCCTGATCTGGGCCAAAGGAATGCAGACCCTCGACACCGCACTGCTGCGCCGCCGCCTCGCCGCCGAACACCGCCGATCCGCTCCCGACATCGAACAAATCCCATGACCGCCGTCCACGCCCTCGCCAGACCTGCCACATTCAGCTAACACTGTCGTGCAGGCGGGCGGTCCGTTCCCGCCTGGACTTCCGAATACGTTCCGAATATCATTCGGGTCATGGTTACCGCAGCCGCCTTCCGTACCACCACACGCCGTTCCTCGGACTTGAGCAAGCACTCAGCCGAGGTGTTTGCCGAGGCCGAGAACCACCCGGTCACGGTGACCCGCCGCGACGGCGAAGATCTTGTGCTCATGTCGCGGCGGGAGGTCGAGCGCCGCAACCGCATGCTTGAGTTCGCGGCGCAGCTGATCGGTGTGGCTGTTGCCGATGACGGGCCTCTGGCTGGGCGGATGTCGAACGCATTCCCCTGGATGCTCGCACTCTCCGAACGCGACCGGGCTACATGCGCACAGGACCTAGTCGACGCGGCACGAGCTTCCTTCGCCACCGACCAGCCACACCGCGTGCTCGCGGAACTGAATGCCTGGCGAGAGACCGCAACGGCGATTGCCGCGGGCCTCGGCACGGTCGACGTCGCCTGGCTCGATGACCGGAGAACGTAGCGCGCAAGCCCGGTCCTTCAGGGCTGGGTTAGCGCATTAATTTTGGTCTTCCTGGACTACGGGGTGGCCGTTGCTGCTGCTCGATGTATTGCCGGATGATTGAGATTGGGGCGCCGCCGCAGGATGCGGCGAAGTAGCTGGGCGACCATAGGTGCCCGTTCATGCTGTGCCGGTTCACTTGGCCGGTGAACTCGAAGCGCAGCCGTCGCGCCGAGACGCCTTTGAGGCTGTTCACGAGTTTGCTGATCGCGATTTTGGGTGGGTACTCGACCAGGAGGTGCACGTGGTCTTCCTCGCCGTTGAACTCGACTAGCTGGGCCTCGAAGTCGTCGCACACTGAACGCATTGTTGATTCGCACAGCGTGAGCATGTCGTCGTTGAGGACGCCACGCCGATACTTGGTTACAAAGACCAAATGCACATGCAGTGCCGTAACTACGGATCTGCCACGCCTGTATTCAGCCTCAGAAACCATAGGCCAATGGTACGATGCGATTCGTGCAGTTGCGATACCAGTACCGCGTCTATCCGACGCCGGGCCAGCAGGCGAGGCTGGCTCAGGTGTTCGGATGTGCGCGGGTGGTGTTCAACGATTCGTTGCGGGCACGCCAGGTCGCGTACGAGGCGGGTGTGAAACTCTCCGATACCGCTGTGCAGAAACTGGTGGTCACCGAGGCGAAACAGACTCCGCAGCGGGCGTGGCTGGCCGAGGTTGCTTCGGTTGCCTTGGTGCAGGCATGCCAGGATGCGCGGATGGCGTACCGAAACTGGTTCGATTCGATGTCAGGCAAGCGTAAGGGCCGCAAGGTCGGCGCACCGCGGTTCCGGTCCCGCAAAGATCATCGTCAGTCGATCCGGCTCACTCGCAACGGTTTCTCGCTCCGGTCCAACCGCAAGCTGTATGTGGCCAAGGTGGGCGAGTTGAAGGTCTCGTGGTCGCGGGAGTTGCCGTCGGCACCGTCGTCGGTCACGATCATCGGTGATGCTGCGGGCCGGTACTTTGCCTCGTTCGTGGTCGAGACCACCGACGAAGCGTTGCCGCTGATCGATTCGGAGGTTGGGATCGACCTGGGGCTCACCACGTTCGCGGTCTTGTCGAACGGGAAGATCATCTCCTCACCGAAGTTTCTGCGCCGTGCCGAACGTAAACTGCGTAAGGCGCAGCAAAACCTGTCCCGCAAACAGAAGGGCAGCAATAATCGGGCTAAGGCGCGTATACGCGTCGCTAAAGCTCACGCCGCGGTGGCCGACACCCGCAAAGACTGGGCGCACAAACACTCCACGACGATCATTCGCGAGAACCAAGCGATCTTCGTCGAGGACTTGTGCGTGGCAGGGTTGGCGCGGACACGCCTGGCGAAGTCGGTTCACGATGCCGGGTGGGCGATGTTCACCCGAATGTTGGAGGAGAAAGCCGCCCGCTACGGGCGGGCCTTCGCCAAGGGGGACCGCTGGTTCCCGTCGTCGCAGATCTGCTCGACGTGCGGGGTGCAAGACGGGCCGAAGCCACTTTCGGTCCGGCAGTGGCAATGCCAGGGGTGTGGTGCGGTCCACGACCGCGACCTCAACGCCGCCAAAAACATCCTCGCCGCCGGACGGGCGGAGAGGCTAAACGCCTGCGGAGGGACCGTAAACCCTGCCGCCTAGCGGCAGGTAAGTCCCTGTGAAACAGGAACCCACCAAAGAGACCCAACAGGGCTCAGTAGGAATCCCGGTCGTTCACGGCCGGGAGGACGTCAATGCTGTTGGCTAGAGTAAAGACGATTTCTGGCGAGGCTCGCCGCCCCGTCAACACCGCCGTACAGGCAGAGGCGACCTGGAACCAGTGAGATGCACACACGGACGAGATCGAGCCGTACGAGTCTCTTCGGTCTCACCCAGGCCGCTGCTTTAGCAGGCTGGAGACGTCTCCGCTGAGGTGAGCCAGTAGCTGGGCGGTCTGAGCGCAGCGAAGCGCGACGAGGTCCTCGATGGCGCGCAAATCGGCGGCCAGGTCCCGGGCAATGATCGGTTCGTGGTGAGCGATCCGGTTCCGGAGTAGCCGGATCCGATCCAGGTCGTCGAAGACGTGGGACCGTAACGCTGGGACGGAAGTCTCTTGGGCCTGCGGCAGCACCGCTAGGAGCTGATGATCCCATATCGCGTTGTCGAACCGGCTGGTTAGCAGCCGCTGCCAGAATACGAACTTCAGCTCCGGGATAACCCGGCCAGTCGAGGACTTGCCGCGCCGGGCCGCGATCAGATCTGAGCGAGGACTGTATCCGGCGGCTGGATCCGCAAGAGCCTTCTCAAAGGACTGCGCCCATGGCCACCTGCTTCCGTACTGCGCCGAGGTCGCCTCGGAGAGTGCGTTACGAATCGCAACCTCACACAGATTCAGCGGCGGCATGAAGGCGGCGGCGATTTTGGAGTTCCACACGTACAGCCGTAAAGCGCGGCGGGTTCGCTCCGATCCAGCAGTCGAGGAGATAGCGGCATCGAAGGTAGACATCCTCGCAGCAGAAATCGCCGCGCGAACCCTTTTGAGCTCCCTGGCTGTCATTGCATCAATCGGATCAGACATCTATGCTGTCTAGCACTAGCTCTGGGAACACGTTGGCTTCGGCCTCACCTGGAGACAAACCGGAGATGTTTCTCCACTGTGGAAGCCTCGGCCCGTCTGGGCTGGGGCTTCAACTGTATGCGCAGCCTCTGCCTCCGTCGCTTGCCGCGCCGGTCACTACTTCCGGCGCGCTTGCGGCCGATGCGAGTACGGATTCACCAGGCGGGCGGGTTGGCCGAGCCGTACGAGCTCGTCGATGTAGGCCCGTTCCCACCGTGTCTGCTCGTCGACGTCGAGGGAGAGGAAGTGGTCGGCTGCCAGCCAGGAAAGGACTGGCCCTTTCTCGCCGGCCGTCGCGGCTGCGTCTTGTGCTTCCTCGATCGGATCAAACTGCTTCATTCGCGTGCCTACTTTCGGAACCAGCCATCGGGGTGGACCTGACCAATCATACCGAAAGTCGGATGAAAAACTGAATACAATGGTTGACATGAGCCTAGAATCGGCAATACGGTCGGTTAGTATGAACGAAACTGAGAACCAGTTGGCCAGGCTATCGGCACTGGGTGATGCGGTTCGGATGCGCCGAGTGCAGCGGGGCATGGCCACCCGCGAGGAGTTCGCCGAGCAGGTGTCGTTGGGCTACCGAGTTCTAACCGACCTCGAGAACGGTGCACGCCGCCTGGGCCCCAAGTCGTACGGCGAGATCGAGGAGGCACTGGCCTGGCCACCGGGCAGCTGCGAGACGATCCTCGCGGGTGGCACCGAAACCACCACGGATCTCGACCACCTGGAACGGCTCGGAAAGCTAGTGCAGGCGAGGCGCATCCAAAAGGGATGGCGCACCCGTGAGGCATTCGCCGAGCAACTGTCATTCAGCTACCGGGTGCTGTGCGACCTAGAGAACGGCAAGCGGACACTTGGCAATCCCTCCTACCGGGAAGTTGAGACGCTGCTCGACTGGACGACGGGAAGCATCGACACCGTCCTAGCTGGCGGTGAACCGACCCTGAGACACGCCACCGTCTCCTCCGGCCAGCAAACCCGCGGAGTCGGCAGACTCGTCATCGAGATCGACGAGTACCCACTACCCCCACCCGGACCGCAGACGATGATCGGCGACCTGCTCACCGATGCGGACTCAAGCCGCAACGCGACGTGGGCGCTCTACGACGGGATCCAGCAAGCCATAGCCGCCGGTGCCATAAGCACCGAGAGGGGAGCTGCGCTCACTCAGCAGTTGGACCTGGCCCTTGGATGTCTCGCCGACGTCGTCATCCGACTCATGCAGGCGCGGGTGGCCGAACTCTCGCAGCTACTCGAGGCCAAGGGATCAAGTGACGCCGCCGACGTCGACGAGCCCTCCGACGAATACATCGAAGAAGACACTCGACGCATCGGAACTGCTCCTGAGTGATGCGGTTGCCGCTGGAGCAGTGGCCTGCAAGAGCTGGTTGCTGGCGCCCCACCGCAACAAGGCGGCTAGCTACCCATAAGGGCTAGAAATGTCCCATCTGGGTGTATAGTTTCGAAAAATAGAGGAACTGGAGACGGGATATACCTACCAAAGTTCCCCTGATCCCGATTCGAGAAGGGAACCACGGGGATGGCCGCCGACGATGGACTCAAACGCGCAGGCGCCGCTGTTGTGGCCCGACGTGACGAGCGCGGCCTGAGTCAACTCGCTCTGGCGCAGGAGGCCAGCGTCGACCCCAAGACGCTACGGTCACTCGAGAACGGTGTTCGCTGGCCGCGAGGCAAGAGCCGATCGGCAATCGAACACGCCCTCCAGTGGCCCACCGGCGCACTCGAATCAATCCGCAACGGAATCGACCCCTTCCTCGCCGAGAAGGACGTTCACCTCGCCGGTGTTATGGCACTGCTACATCACGTCGCCACCGAACCGAACGACCTACGCGCGCTACGCAAAGCCCTTGTAGACCAATCCATCGAGGCACTGCCCCGCCGCGTAGACGCCTTGACCCGCGCCTCCAAGATGAAGGTGCACCAGCTCGTGACCCAGCTCGAGGACGACGAGCACGAAGCGGCGCACGCCGCTCTCACGGGAAACCACGGCGAACCCCTTGGCCATGACCCAGCAACACTGGACGGACAAGGCGATGTCGGGGCGGACAGATGAATTCCCCTCACATGGCGGGCCTGCGGGCGATCAAGGTAGGTGCTGAGCTGGGTCGCGTCCGAGCCGTTTCGCCAGGGCGTGCCTGCCACCAGAGCCGCCGCGGCCGTAGAGGCGGCCTACTTTAGGAAGAGCACCCCACAATTCGGCTACGAAACGGAAATGTATGCTAGACATAAGCCGAAAAGCGGCACTATAGTCGGCACGTATGACCGAACACCAGAACCAGGCGGCCCGATTATCGGCACTGGGAGAAGCAGTGCGGATGCGCCGGGTGCAACGAGGCATGGCCACCCGCGAAGAGTTCGCCGAGCGCGTCAACCTCACATATCGGGTGCTCACCGACCTCGAGAACGGTGCACGCCGCCTCGGCCCGAAGTCGTACCGCAAAATCGAGGAGACACTGGACTGGCCGCCTGGGAGCTGCGAGGCGATCCTCATCGGCGGCTGGAGCACCACCACCATCGACGCGATCGACCAGCGTGCCGCCTTCCTCGATACCGCCCAGCCCCGGCCCGTTAACCACGCGGTGATCGACGAGATTGCCTTGGCGGCACCCGGCCCGCAGACCCCGCTCGGAAACCTGTTCGACGATGCCGAATCAGTGCGGCGGGCTGTCCAGTCGCTCCGCGACAGGATGCAGCAAGCCACAAGCGAAGGGATCGTCGACAGTGCGATCGGGACCCTGCTGACCCAAACACTCAATGTCGCGTGCGGAGATCTCGCAGACGTGACACTCAGGCTGGTGCGGGAGCGGATGAAGGAACTCGCTGCCTTACTCGAGGCCAAGAGCGCCAGCGATGGCCGATCGAGTGACGGTGCCGACGTCGACGAGCCCACCACGACCACGTGAAAGCAGCCTCTTTCGAGGCAGACAAGCCATGTCGGCCTGACCTAAACTGATCCGAGAGGAGGCAACCATGGCCTTGACATCCTCCCCTCCCTTACGGAAGGGGATTCCCTGACCTCACGATCAGGGGTTTCTGCTTCGCAGACAGATGCTCGTTCACGCTGTTGCGTGAGCGAGGCTTCTTCCGTCTCCACAGACTGTCACCGCGAGCCCCGCGGCCAAGACGTTGTTCGCGGCGTTGACGTCGCGGTCGTGCGCGGCTCCGCAGGAGCCACAAGTCCAGACCCGAGTCCTCAGCGAGGCGAACCCTCGAGGGCCGGTCTGGGCTGAGCAACTCGAGCACAGCTGCGTGGACGGGAACCAGCGGTCGATGACCACCAGTTCTCGGCCGTACCATGCGCACTTGTACTCGAGCATCGAGCGAAGCTCGGCCATTGAGGCTTGAGCTATCGCCGCGTTCAGGCCCGCCTTATGGCGACCCCTTCCAGCTGCCATCATCGGTTGAACTGCCAGGTCCTCGATCACGATCGTTTGGTTCTCACGAACTAATCGAGTGCTCAGCTGATGGAGCTGATCACGCCGCCGATCGACGACGGCGGCATGGATGCGAGCGACCTCTCGTAGGGCCTTCTCGCGGTTCTTCGAGCCCTTGACCCGCCGGGCTACCGCTTTCTGCGCCCGGCGCAGCAGGAATCGCTCGGTGCGCGTCATGCGGGCCGGCGCGATCTTCTCGCCCGTGGACAGCACGGCCAAATCTTTGGCGCCCAGATCGATCCCCACGGACGTGGAGGTCGGTTCCAGATCGGCGATCGACTCTTCGACCAGAATGCTCACGAACCATCGTCCGGCCGTGTCCAGGGATACCGTGACGGTCGTGGGTACTGAGCCCTCGGGAATGGGTCGCGACCATGCGATGGCCAACGGCTCGGCCGTCTTGGCGAGCTTGAGCTCGCTGGCGGCAGCATTCCAGCGGAAGGCGTACTGGGTGAAGCTCGCGCTCTGGCGGTGAGTCCGCTTCTTGAATCGCGGGTATCCCGAGCGCTTGTTCCAGAAGTTTGAAAAGCCCGTATGCAGGTGTCTCAACGCCTGTTGGAGAGGCACGCTCGACACCTCGGACAGCCAGTGATAGTCCTCGCTCGACTTCCAGCCGGTCAACAGCTTGGACGTGTCCGCGTACGTGAGGGACTTCCGGTCTCGGTGCCACGCGGTTGTGCGCTCTTCGAGCGCCTTGTTGTAGACCACTCGAACGCAGCCGAACGTTCGCCGCAGGAGGGCTTCCTGCTGCTCAGTCGGCGCGAAACGGTACTTGTATGCCCGCTTCACAGTCTTAGTGGTCACAATTGATAGAATACACCACTTTGCTGACAAAACAATGATGCGCGTATCCCCTTCCTCACGGAAGGGGTTTGTACGCACACAGATGCGATCAAGTGACGTCGCCGACGTGAAAACAGCCTATTTCGAGGCAGACAAGCCATGTCGGCCTGACCTAAACTGGCGCCATGGCCATCAACACACCGCCGCCACCGGTGCTCGCACCGCCACCGGCACAGCCCTGGCCACCCATGCCTCCACCCCCAGAACCCCCGCGGCGTCGCCGAGGTATATGGATCACCGTCGCCATCCTCGGCTCCATCGTCCTGATCGCCGCAACGATCGGCGCAGCCCTCCTCATCGGCAAACCCGGCACCAACCCCGGCACCACCGAAGCTTCAGTCTCCCTCGGCCCGACAACCGCCGAATCCTGGGGCACACAAACCTCACCCACTGAAGCAGTCCGGCAGACCTGCTCGGCGTTCGTCGCACTCAACAACGAGGCGACGGCGGCCGCCACCGCGGCCCGGACCGCCGGCACTCTCCCCGCCTACGGTCGGACTTGGGGGGCAAAGTGGCAGTCCTTCTTTGCGACCGGCCTTGTCCCCGGCACACCCTGGGGAATCAAGCGGGCCTTCCAGACTTTCGGAGCCTCAGTGGCCGAAGACCTCGCGGTTGTTGAACGGGGCCAGGTCAACTCCGTAGCCATGGAGCAGAAGTATCAGATTCAAGCAAGCGCGCTTTTCGCTCTGTGCAGCGACTGGTCTAAGTCGCTGCTGCCCAAGCGTCCGTCGACCGCTGCTGCATTGCCGACGTCGCAGCCGATGTCGATGTCACCGACCGCCGCGATGCTTTCGTCGTGCGGCACTTGGGCTTCGGCGCAACGCACCGCCATTGAGGCTTGGAACTCTGTGCCGCGGGGGGCCGGCCTCTCGGATCCAGCTCGAGCCCAGGCGGTGGAGCGTTTCGTCCCAGGCTGGACTCAACTGGTGGCGGGACTGCGCGCGAACTTGCCCGCACCGTCGGCGGACGAGTTTCTGTGGGCGGCACAGACTTCGCTAGCTCTCGCGTACCAGGTGGGGAGTGGCAGGGACGTGCTCTACGCCGGAAGCGACGCACTGACGACTATTGAGAATACGGCGGGCGACCAGGTCCGTAACCGGTGCACCGCGGCGGGAGCGTTCTAGATGGGAATGCCGCCGCCGACAGGCCCGCATGCCGCGGAGATGCTGGGCGCTAACTGGCCAGGGTCGGATGAGGATGCTTTGCGGGCGGCTGGTGCCGAGTACCAGACTGCCGCTGGGGTCATCCAGTCTCAGGCGAGTGAGGTCCGTGCCGGCCAGGGTGTGTGGAGTGCGAATGCTCGCGGTGTCGGGTTCGATCGCATTGCCGCCCACATGAATCAGCTTGCGTCGCGGATCGAGGTCTACGGCGAGGGAATGGCCAAGTGCGGCGTTACTTGTGAGGTGATGGCTGGGACGGTCGTCGGCGCGAAGTCTGGCATGACGGCCGTGGTGATCGAGAAGCAAGCTGAGATCGAGGCGATCAAGGCGTCAGCTTCGGCCACTGCGGCGGCATCACCTGAGACCTCAGCAGCCACCCAGGCAGCCGCGACCGCAGCGATCGCTAGCGTGGTCGCTGCCAGCGCCGGCGAGATCGGTGGCATCGCCGCCAGTGCAGCTGGATCCATGCCGCACGTCGTTATCCCCCCCATCCCACCAATACCTGGTCTACCGACAGCCGGTCTAGGAGTCCCGGGCAACGCGGCGCCTGGATCTACGCCGTCGATGAGTCCTGGAGTCCCTCTCCCCGGTAATGCGACCGTTGGCAGTCCGGTAAACCCGGTGCCTGGTGCCCCTGGATCTGGCGTGCCCAATGCGCCGAAGCCGTCGGTGCCGGCTGGGCCGAATACGACGGCGCCGGGGCAGTCGATTCCGAATACGCCGGGGACGCCGAGTGCTCCGGGTACGCCGAGTACACCGAACCCTGGTGACGTCGTGAAGTCGCCGTTAGGTGAGGGGACATCTCCGGGGAATGGTCTTGGTGAGGGTCTCAAGGGTGGCGGTGCGGCGCCGGGTGAGGGTACTGGTGCCGGGAATGCTGGCCAAGGGGGATTTGGTGGGAGCGGTACTGGTAGCGGGAATGCGCCGGGTAGTGAGCGGGGTGTGATTGGTGCGTTGCCGTGGATGAATGATCGTGGTGGCATGGCGACGTCGCCGGGGCCGGGTTCGTCGCAGGGGTCGCCGGGTGGTGCATGGAACGCGCCGTCGCAGCCGTCGGGGCCTGGTTCTTCGGGTTCGCCAGGCGCTGGTGGTGGTGGGGGTCATGGTGAGGGTGCTGGTCGGTTGCCGGTGACGCAGGCGACGGCGACGACGCCGACTAGTGCTGGTGGGCCGGCGCCGGCACCCGCGGCTGCGGCTGGGCCGACGCCTCAGCAGTTGCAGGCGACTGCTGCGCCAGCTGGTGGGCCGGTGGCGACTGTTGAGGGTGGCGCAGCAGGTCAGCAGCAGGCTGCGGCGGCGAATACGGCTCGGTCGGTTGCGGCCGCAACGTTTACTACCGGTGGTGTTGTTGGGACGGGTACTTCGAGTGAAGCGGAGGACCGTCACCTCGGTTTGGCTGAGACGGTGGTCGCGGGGTTGGTGGCTGCATCGCCGGTGATGCCGGGGTTGGAGTGGGCGGCGATTGTCGTCGATCAGCCTGTTGGGGAGCCGTTGGTGTATGCGACGTCCAACGAAGGCGCCGGCTGGATTCCGCGGATGGTGCGGTTCCCCGAGGATGTGCAGTCTGTGTGGGCTGACACCACCCCCGAACCCGTGTGGGCGCTCCTGTCGGATCCGGCGCGGATTTGTGCGGAGCGAGCTCACCGCGACGGCTGGGAGGTGTTGGCGATCGCGTCGAGCACTGAAATCGCGGCTGCGGTTAAGGCGGTGTTCCCGGCGGCGCGGTTTGGTGAGCATGTCGCTGGTGATGATGCGTTGGATATGTCGTGGGGTGCGCCGGGTACTCGTGACCGCCTGGCGGTGCTGTTGCCGGCGGACACGGTGGAGAAGGTCGTGTCAGTCGAGGTGGCGGCGATTCCCGATGAGATCCTCGGTCTTGGGTGGACGACGACGAGTCTTCCGTGGACTTCGCCCACCACCTTGCCGGCAAGCCTGGTGACCGCGGCTGGTGTGCGGGAACAGATTTTGGTGGCGATGAACACTGATCGTCTGGCCGGCTCTGTCGCGGTGCCCGAAGTGTTGTGGCGTCAACTCGTCGAACTCGACACCCTGCACCGGGCGTTCGCCCTGTCTCTGGGTGTCGGGGCGCGGGGTAGTGGTGTGGGGACGCTCGTCGACGACCCGACAAGCATGTTGCGTCTGGTTGATGCCGAAGCCCGCGCCAACGAACTCGTTTTGCTGATGCGCGGTAAAGCTACCCGCCTACGTTTGCGGAGCCTGTATTTCGCCTACGACCAGATGTTGCGGGCCGTCGCGCAACCCGTACCCGTATAGGAGCCTGTGATGAGCGAATCGCCGAGTGTCGAGTGGATTGGGGTGCCGTCACGGTCAGGCCGCACCGTTGTTCAACGCTGGAACGGCCTGGCGACGATCACCTTGGCCAAAATGTCCACCGGCGCACGTCTGACGTGGATCTTCCACGATCACAAAGACGACCAGCTTGGGTTGTTTGTTCATTTGACCGACGATGAGGCCCAAGCGGTGTATGACACGGCCCCCGGTGTCGGTCCGATCGAGCAGATTCGGGCGACGCTGCAGGATCCGCATGCCTACGCCTGGCGGCTCTGGGAGGGTCGTTTTAGTTCGGTGCCGTTCGAAATTCCTCGTCACGTCGACGAGCAGGACTTTGCCACGCAGGCCTGGGCCGCGGCGACCCGGGGCATGCCGGTCGACGAGACCGCCGTGTGATGGGCAGCGCGTCCGCCGTACGCGCCCAGGGCCTCAACGACCACGAGGACCCCGGGTATCGGAGCGATCGGGTGACAGACTCCACCGAGCGGAGTTGCCGAGTTACCGGGATTGTCGGAGGGATCGCTTAGGCTGCGACCATGACCATGACCAGTGCGGCGGGCTGTTCCTCTGGAGATGTGGCCGCGTATGTGCGCGACCAGTGGCTTAAAACTGGTCACGATGCGGTCCTAGCCGAGGATGGCAGATCGGTCTTCATTCCCGCGTTGCGCACATTCGAGCTGGTTGTTCGCGATGAGCACGAGTTGCGCTCGCGGACGCTGGAAGTGCGTGCCCTCATCCGTAATTCGGGGTGTCCTGATGTTCACGTGTTGATGCCGGTAGGAATTCTGGGCCGCGCGCATGAGGAGTTGTACGGGATGCCGGTGTCGTTGGTCGGCTGGATCGAGCAGGAGTGTGTTCCGCGGTTCGTTTCTCCCGAGAGGGCCTAATCTGTATCGGTGCCACCGCCGCTGAACACCCAGACCGTTGTCGCGTTCGTATGGGACTTCGACAAGACCCTCGCTCCGGGCTATATGCAGGCCCCGCTCTTTGCGCATTTCGGCGTCGACGGGTCCCAGTTCTGGCGTGAGGTCAATGGTCTCGTCGACTTCTACCAAGCGCAAGGGCTCAAGGTGTCCAAGGACACCGCGTACCTTGGTCACATCCTGTCCTACGTGCGGGACGGGCACTTCCGGGGCTTGACCAACGGTCTGCTGCGGCAACTCGGCGCGGACATCGAGCTTGCCCCGGGGATGCCGGATTTCATGTCCCGCACACGCGAGTTCGTCGCGGAGACGATGGCCTTTGCCCGCCATGACATCAAGGTTGAGCATTACATCGAATCTTATCTCCAGCTGACAGGCTTGGTAAGGGGTTGACCAGCAGGGATGCTGTGGTGGACATGTCCGTCACGAGGTCGTAGTTTGGCGGTGGGACGGTGCCCAGCAGCGGGTGCACAACCACACACGGGGGCTTAGCTCAGTTGGTAGAGCATCGCCTTTGCAAGGCGAGGGTCAGGGGTTCGAATCCCCTAGCCTCCACAGATATGATGAGTTTCTGACTGCTGTCAGCTAGGAGCCCCCCCCCGGATCGCCGGCCCCGGGGGTTCTGAGCGTTGGGAGGTCCAGCAGATGACGAAATGCTTGACTGGCCATGAGGCTGGTCCGGCGAGTCCGTGATGGTGGCGGGTGCGCGGGGTGACTATTGTGGCGTCATGGCTCCGACGCAGCGTACGTATCGATGTGTGGAGGCCGACGTTCGCCGACGAAGCCGACGTGAGGCGTTCCTGGACGCCGCGCTCTGTGTCTTCACCGCGTTTTGTCGACGGTGCTCCGCGAACACCTCCAAGTCCTCCCCGCCGCTTCACAGGCCCTGATCTGCCAGAGCGCATAAAACCTAGTCAGAGCACTCGATATCGCACCGCTACTCAGTGGAGGAATCAGCCTCAAAACCGATCCTCCCATGCGCGCCATCCACGACGATGCCCGTGATACTCAGACGGCGAACACCGCCTCTACCGATCCCCTCGCAGCCGACACCACCACAACCAAGTTAGGGCGCCCTCGGGCCTGACTGTGTCGGATCGGTGACAATCGACAACGCCTTGCGGTGCCGGTGAACCACATACGACACCGACCACCGCGACGTCAGATCCTCGAGCTGCTGCTCCTCAAGCAACTTCACCCGCACCCACAGATGACTGCTAAGCCCCGGTATCCCGAGCGATCACATGCTCGGCATACGCGCACACCGAAGCCCGATCCCACCCTGACGGGACAACGACCGTCCGCCGAGAAGGCATCTGCAGATCATCCTCCCCATCCACATCCACGAACCTACGACCAAACGCGGCCACCCGCCTACAGTCGGGGCCAAATCACACCGCCCTGGTTGGAGCCAGACCAACTTGACATAGCCACCCGCTGGCGGGGTGTACTGCTGCGAGCGAGCAGTGATTCGAGATCTCCCGGTGTCCCGATCCACCCCGGGGACCACAACCGTTGCGCTGACCCGCAACGGTTGCTTGATCCAGTCGGGGGGAGCGCTCACCGGGCCGGTAAGAGCGCGAGGACAGGCGCTTGGCAACCACGCCCCTCGAGGCCGTGTTCGAGCATCACCTGGCCATCGGCCTCGTCGGCCGCGGTCCACGATGGGGGACTTGTACGACCGGATCCGCCAGTCGTCCGTCGCATCGCCCCGACGCACCGTCTATGGCGTCGACGGCGATGGCTCGCAGCGTGTCGACAGATCGCCACGACGGATCAGGACCCAGGTGAGCGGGAACCGGCGTCCTGCTCACGGTGGTGCTCCTGCGTGCGTTGTGTGAACGCGGCGGCCCTGCTTAGCGCCCTACTCGCGGACTTCCCGCGACTGGCCCGGTTAGCCTGACAAGGATGCTGCGGCCTTTCGCAGTGACGCCTCCAGAGTCGCTTCCGCCTCGGGTAGAGCTGCCGCGAGGGTTGTGACGGATCGGAGCCGCTCGGATGAGGCGTGATCCTTCTGTACTGCTGCGCGTGCGACTGCAGTCCAGGATGTCGCCGCATGGTGGGCGTTGGCTGCAAGGATGGCGGTTGCGTGATCGCCGGTGAGGCGTGCGATTTCATCGCAGCCCTGTGCCAGCAGTCGGCGGAAGAGGCCACCGCCGGTCCCCGCTTTCTCGATGAAGGCGCCGAGGCTGAATAAGTGCATCTCGAGGTCGTCGGTGGACAGGGCTCCCCAGCTGCAGACGTCGGATGCGAGAGCGCTGGCCGCGTCGAGGCCGTGTGACCCATGTTCTGCGGGCCCGGCGATCGTCGATGCGCCTGGGGTGCTCAGGCTCGCTGCGGATTGCGCGAATGCCTGTGCGGCCACCTCGATAATTGAAGGCGGCGTCTGTGGCCAATTGATACGAAACTGCGTGTGTCGGGTTGGCTCCGGGAAGGAGGTCGAGCGGCGCGCGCGTGCGAGTGCGTCCAGTGGGACGCGTTGAAGATCTTCGCGATCGTTGTCGGCGATGTACGCGATGCCTTGCGTCTCGTCGTAGCCGACTACCACGATGTCGTGGCGGCTCATGCGCAACTGGACCCGCAGATAGGGGAGTTCTGCGATCTCCGCCCAGACCAGTGCAGGGCGGCCCTGATCGATCTCGCCACGAAGGTTCTCCCAACCCTCGGCCGGGTCGTCGGTGGCAAGCACCTCGACGGTGCCGCCCAGACGGCGGGGGAGGTCCACCTCAAAATCAGGTCCTCGTCCGACCAAGTACACGGGTGGCATCAGCGCGCTTGATCGAATGTAGGTGAGGGAGAGGGCTCCGCCGAGGGCAAAGACGAGGCCCTCATCGGGTGGGCCGTCGAAACCGAGCCCGGTCCACTCCATGAGGTCTCGCATCGCACCGGACCCACAGTGGCCGCCCATTCGGTGCGGGTAGGGGTCGATCATCGAGGGGCCGGACACTGACACGAGTCTCCTGTGTTGAGGCGGTGCGGATCTTGTTCGTAGAGTCGATTGCCGGCCGACGACTGAGGCAGGTCGGGTTAGGCGTGGAATGCATCTAGTGGCGTCGCACGCTGCGTGAATATCAGAGGGCCATAGGCCTGTTTGAGAGCCGCCAGGATGTTGTCGAGAGGCAGGTCGTTGTACGTACCTCTTTCGCGGACGTACTCCATGTGTGTTGAGCCGTCCGCGGAGTGAGCGTGGAGCAACGCGTCGCTGTCGCCGGTGAAGTCGATCGGGGCAACTCCGAACCGTGCGCACAGTTCCGAGTTGAACGCGGGTGTTGCCTTGAGCCACCGTCCGTCGATGTAGACGTGGCTGTACCCGTGATAGACGAAGACGTCGGTTCCCATCAGCTCACGTAGGGTGCCCGTTTGGAGGTGGTTACGGACGTCGGCGAAGCCGAACCGCGCTGGGATCCCGGCGGCGCGAAATGCGGCGGTGAGCACGACGGCCTTGGGGACGCAGTATCCACGTCCGGATTCGATTACGTGGCTGGCCCGGTAATGCTCTGGGTCGTTGGAGACGGTGTACGGGTCGTAGCGGATGGCGTCGCGTACCGCGGTGAACAGGCGGCGAGCTTTGTCTTTGTCGGTGGTCGCGTTGCCGACGGCTTCGCGTGTGAAGGTCGCGACGGTGGCGTGCTCGATGTCGAGGAAGCGTGAACCCGTCAGCGCCGCCGGGCTGACCGCGTTTGTCGGTGATGTGGTCATGGGGTCGCTCCGATCAATGCGGACCTGACGATCGGCGCTCGTTGTGCAATGGCGCGCTTGGCGTTCACGAAGTCAGCGGGTCTGTTGACGCAGTCAGCTGCAATCAGTTCTCCGGCGGAGAAATAGTAGCAGGTGAAGTCGCGGCCATGGGCGGGGTCGCCGCTGACCAGCACCTCGTCGTATCCGGTGTTGAGCCCGGCGATCTGGAGTTTGAGGTCGTATTGGTCGGACCAGAACCACGGCAGTGCGGCACGACCGGTTGTGTTGTCGCAGATTGTGGCCGCCGCGATTTTGGCGTGCTCGGTTGTTGCGGACACGCACTCGAGACGAACACGTCTCCCGTACCGCTCGATTCGGTGGTTGGCGCAGTCGCCGGCTGCGACGATGTCAGGATCGCTGCTACGAGCGCGGTCGTCGACGAGGATGCCGTTTTCGACGTCGATGCCCGCAGCTGCTGCGAGCTCCGTGTTCGGAATGACGCCGACGCCGACGATGACCAGGTCAGCGGCCAGCGTTTCTCCACCGGCGAGGACAACGCTGGCGACTCGTTTGTCGCCGCGGAACCCCTCGACGATTGCGTCGATCCGTACGTCGACACCCTTCTCGCGGTGAATTCGATCGAAGAATTCCGACACGACGGGCGCCGTGACACGTTCGAGTACGCGTCCTGCCGCCTCCAGGACGGTCACTTCGACACCCAGGGTTCGAAGCGAGGCCGCTGTCTCCAGGCCGATGTACCCGCCGCCGACAATGACGACCCGCGAACCCGGGACCGCGGCGGCGCGGATGGCCTCGACGTCGGTGGCGGTGCGCAGATAGTGCACGCCCGGCAGATCGGCCCCAGGGACGGGCAGTGCGCGAGCTCGAGCGCCGGTGCACAGGGCCAACTTCGAGTAGGACACCGCGTCGTTGTTGCCGAGAGTGACGGTTCGTTCGGCACGGTCGATCGAGGTTACGGTTCCGTCGACGAGCTGGATCCGTTGCTTGTCGTAGAACTGGTGGCTTCGGATCGCGACATCGTCGAGATGGCAATCGCCGGCCAGGTATGCCTTGGACAGCGGCGGCCGCTGATACGGCAGGCGGCCCTCGTCGCCGATCAGCAGGATGTCTCCAGCCCACTTCTCCTTGCGCAAATTGGCCGCCAGCTGTGCGCCGGCGTGGCTTGCGCCGACGATCACGACCCGATCAGTGCTCACGTCTCCTGCTTGGGAGTCAGACGGACCATCATCTTGCTGATCCCACGAACGAAGTTGGACTGCACGTACTCCGGATCACCGACCACCGCGATGTCGTCGAAGCGCTCGAGGAGTTCTTCCCAGAGAATGCGCAACTGCAATTCGGCCAGGCGGTTTCCCATGCAACGGTGCACGCCGAAACCGAACGCGATGTGGTTGCGAGCGTTGGACCGATCGATGATGAGCTCGTCCGGGCGGTCGAACACTCGCTCGTCGCGGTTGCCGGAGGCGTACCACATGACGACTTTGTCGCCTTTGCGGATGAACTGACCGTTGAGCATCACGTCCTTCTTGGCGACCCGGCGCATGTACGCCAGGGGGGTTTGCCACCGGATGATCTCCGACACCGCGTTGGGGATCAGGTCCGGATTGGCTTTGAGTTTCTCGAACTGGTCGGGATACTCGTTGAGAGCCAGCACTCCGCCGCTCATCGAGTTGCGGGTGGTGTCGTTGCCGCCGACGATCAGCAGCACGAGGTTCCCGAGGAACTCCATGGGGCTGTCGTCGAGAAGGTCTTTGGTGTCCTCGTTGCTCTGCAGCATGGTGATGAGGTCGAAACCAGGCTCCTCGCCTGCCGCGGTCCGCGCGGCCTTGTCTCGCCATAGCGCACTCAAGCCCTGTGCCATCGCGACCATCTCGCGGAAAACTTTGTCGTTGTCTGATGGTCCGCCGTTGGCCTGCTCCATCGACGTGGCCAGATCCGACCACTGGACGAGTTTGTGGCGCTGCTCGTAGGGGTAGTCGAGCAATGTCGCGAGCATCCGCGCGGTCAGTTCGACCGACACGGTCTGGACCCAGTCGAACGGTTCGTCGAGCGGTAGCTCGTCGAGGACTTCCCGGACGCGCGACCGGATGAGGCCCTCCATCTCGCGCAGGTTCTTCGGTGCGACGACTCCCTGGACGGCGGCGCGCTGCTTGTCGTGCCGCGGCGGGTCCATGGCGATGAACATCGCGATGTCCATGAAGCGGGGCGGCCGACCGATGATGATGAACGGTTCGGCGGAGAACGCGTCGTGGTTCTTGTCGACAGCGATGATGTCGGCATGTCGAGTGACCGACCAGAACGGCCCGAAGGGACTGCGGGGCTGGAAGTGAACGGGCGCCTCATTGCGCACACGCTCGAAGTAGGACCGCCACCTGCCCTGTCGGTAGAGGAATGGGTTGCTCAGATCGATGTCGGTGAGTTCGACTTCCTCGACAGGCGGGATGGGGGTCTCGGTGAAGATCTTTTTGCCGTCGGTTCGGGTGACGATCCGGCGGGCCTTGTCATAGACGTGGGCGCCACGGATTTGTAGATCGATCGGGATCATGGACTGCGCTTTGTCGGCGAGGGCAGTTGAGATGCTCATAGATGTTGCTCTTTCGCTTTAGACGTTCACAACTGGAACTCGGGAAGGCGAACGGTCAGACCGTCCCACTCGTTGTTGGCGGTCATCTGGCAGGCCAGTCGCGAGTTGGCCTCACGTTCGGGGTGCATACTCAACATGCCTTCTTCGACGTCTGTGCTGTGTCCGACGGTGTCGATCCACGCGCTGTCGACGACGACGTGGCACGTTCCGCATGCCGCCTCACCGCCACAGTCGCCATCGATCCCCGGTATCGCCTCGTCGACTGCAATCTGCATCAGTGACCTGCCGGGCGTCACCGGCGCGGGGTAGTCCTCGCCGTCGTGGGTCACGTAAGTGATCGTGGCCATGGCCACCTCCTTGTTCGTGGGTCGTAGAGGTGAGTGTGCACGCGGCAGATGTGCTTGATCCAGGCTCGGACGTCGCGATGTCTTGTTAAATTGGCTCATGTGAGCCTTGTCGAGTTGGGGATACCGCCGCTAGCGTTCGCGCAGCTCCTCGACAGCGGTGCCCTGGGCGCGGCGGAGACGCGAGCGTTCGGACGCATCATGGCCCGCGAGGGCGTCGATCTCGCGGTCGTCATTGCGCGACAGGGCCAAGTGCCTGTCCGGTGGTTTCACGAGGTGTATCCGGCGATGGACGCCCAGCAGGGATTCCGGTTGGGCGTGGCGTTCGCCGAGCACGCCCAGCTGACCTCTTTCGGCCCCCTCAGTTTGCCGCTGGTCAGTGCGGGTTCCGTCCTCGAAGTTGTTCAACTGCTTCGGTTCTTGCCCCTGATATCGACCGCGCTGAGCACCGAGTTCCAGCACGGAGACTCTGGACTGACGATCGCTCTGGCCGGGCGCACAGATAGCCCCGGCACCGATTGTCTCGCCGTCACCTACGGTGGTCTGGCTGTCCTGCGGTTGGTGGACATGCTCGCCGGTGCCGTCCCCTCCGTGGAGCTTCATCTGACATGCCAGGCGCCGGCAGACCTGATCGTCGTGGGTGAGATCGGCCATCGGATCCTTTTCGACGCGCGCGCGGCGTTCGTGCATATACCGGCTGCCGTGCTCTACGACGTGTGCCGCTTCTCCGACCCCGTGGCCTACCGGATCGGTATCGCCGAGCTTCGACGCGTCTACGAACAGCGCAGGCCCAATTCCTACACGCAGCTGGTCCGCGCACAGTTCGATGCTGACCCTGCGCGCGCTGACGGCGCTCGTATCGCGGCGGAGCTGGCGACATCGGTGAGCACACTCAAGCGACGCCTGCACGCCGAGGGCACCACCCTGCGTCGCCTGCGGCAGCAGTTCGCCCAAGAACGAGCCACCGCGCGACTGCTGGATCCCGGCATCAGTGTCGGCGAGATAGCCGCAGAACTGGGGTACTCCGAGGTCGCCAGTTTCTCCCATGCATTTACACGGTGGGTCGGGTGCTCCCCGACTCAGTTCCGCCGCGCACCGTCGAATCAGCGGGCAGCGCCGGGCATCTGAGCAGGTCAGTCCGCGCGGAGGAAATTGACGAAAAAGCTGTCTACCGTGGAGGTGTCGGCGTAGCGCGCGAAGTGCGTGAGATCGACTTTCACGAACTCGCTAGTGGCGGAAAAGTAGGTCTCGCCCTCCACGGTCCCGCTCGCCCCGATGTGCAGGGTGTGATCGGCGTCCTCGTCGATCCACGCCGTGAGGCGTACTGGTACGTGGAGGGGTACCGGTCGGCGGTACTTGACCGTCAACGTGCGCGTGACGGCCGGGGTGCCGGCGATCCACAGCGTAAATCCCATGATGTCGTCGCACGCGGCCGAGATGGCCCCTCCATGCGCCAGACCTGGTCCACCGGAATGCTTTTCGGTGAAGGAGTGATCTGCAAAGACTCGGTCCTCGTCGCGGTAGACCTCGAGCTGCAGGCCGCTGGCATTTTCCGGCCCGCAGCCCATGCACGATGGGGAGTGCGCGGGCAGTCTGCTGGGTGCTGACATCACAGTCCTCGAATCGATGCTCGTGCCGGTAGCGGACCGCTACTGACGGTATCGTTGGCAGGATGCCACATACGTGGACCAACAGCGAGAAGAATGCGGGTAGCGGTGAGCATCGATGGCCTCGACGACGTCGATCCGCGGCGGGTTCGTTCCAGGAACCGTCTACTCGACGCCACGGCGGTGTTGCTGCGCAGAGGGGGAGTGGAGGCTGTCACCGTCGAGGCGGTCACCAGCTTGTCCAGGGTTGCCCGCACAACCCTCTACCGGCACTTTGGCAGTACCACCGACCTGGTCGCCGCTGCCTTCGAGCGTTTGCTGCCCCAGGCCGATCGCCACGAACTCTCGGGGTCGGTGCGCGAGGACTTGATCCGGTTGATGGATCGTCAGGCGGACGTCATCGAACAGGCGCCGCTGCAGGTCACCACGGTCGCGTGGTTGGCGATGGTGCCCGAACGGGCCGGCGAGCAGAGCAACGCCCTGGCCCCACTGCGTGCGCGGGTGGTCGATCACTACCGCGAACCGTTCGACCGATTGCTCACCAGTGCCAGTGCCGTCGACGAGCTCGACGATTTCGACCTGACCCTGGCCATCACCCAGCTCGTCGGACCGCTGATCTTCGCCAAAATCACCGGCATCCGGGCCGTCGACGCCGATGACCGCCGCCGCATCGTCGACGACTTCCTGACGGCGCATCGCCGCATGCCCTGACCGCTCGCACGGTCCACGCCGAGTCCGAAGACGAGCGACCGCGCCACCGCTTTTCGCTACATCATGTAGCGTACCGATCCAGGTAGTTCCGTTTCGGCAGGAGTGGTGTTGATGGTGGTGCACCGGCGATCGGCTGGCGCGCGGTCAGAACGCGCGGAATACAGCGCCACGCTTGCGCGGGTGGCTCGGTACGCGCTAGCGCACAAGGTTGTCGTCGTCGGCGCGTGGCTCGCGGTGGGTGTGGTGCTGGCGCTGGCGTTCCCGCAGCTCGAGACAGTCGTGCGCCAACAATCGGTCGATCCGATCCCTGCGGGAGTGCCGTCATTTCAGGCTTTCGACCGGATGGGTACGGCGTTCGGGGAGAAAGGCGCCAAGACAACGGTTTTCATCGCCATGGAGAACCGTGGCGGCCTCACCCCGACGGTGCGCGTACGCTACGACGAGCTTGTTCAGAAACTTCGTGGCGCCACCGCCGATGTCGCTTCCGTCCGTGACCTGGTGGGGGATCCGACGACGGCGTCGCAGGCGGTGAGCCGCGACGGGACGGCCTGGTACCTGCCGGTGGGGCTGACCGGAACGCTGGGCGGCCCCGCCGCGACTCGCGCCTTGGATTCCGTGCGCGACCTCGCCTATCATTCGTTCTCCGGCACCGGTACAACCGTACACGTCACCGGGCCCACCGCCACCTTCAGCGATCAGATCGTCACGGCCGAAAAGGACCTTGTGGTGATCACCATGGCCACGGTTCTGCTGATCGCGTTCATCCTGCTGGTGGTCTACCGGTCGCTGTTCACCGCGCTCGTACCCCTGCTGGTGATCGGGATCAGCCTCGGGGTGGGTCGCGGTGTGGTGTCAGCGTTGGGCGAGTTCGGAATGCCCGTTTCACAGTTCACCGTCGCGTTCATGACGGTGATCCTGCTCGGTGCCGGCGTCGACTACACGGTCTTCTTCATCAGCCGCTACCACGAGCGATTACGGTCGGGCGCCGAGCACGCACCTGCGCTCATCGACGCCACCGCTACGATCGGGCGCGTCATCCTCGCCTCCGCCGCAACCGTCGCCCTGGCGTTCCTGGCGATGGTGTTCGGAAAACTGAGCGTCTTCTCCACTCTCGGGCCGGCATGTGCGATCGCGATCGTCATCGGGTTCCTCGCCACGGTCACCCTGCTACCGCCGGTCCTGCACGCCGCCTCCCACCTCGGGTGGGGTGCACCCCGCGCGGACCTGACGCGGCGCTACTGGAACCGCATCGCGGTACTCGTCGTACGGCGCCCCGCCTCGCTACTGGCTATGACACTCGTCGCTCTGCTCGCCCTCGGCGCAGTGGCGTTGGGCATCACCATCACCTACGACGACCGCAGCGGACAACCCGCCACCACTGACAGTAACGAGGGTTACGCACTGCTCGACCGGCACTTCCCGACCAACACTACCGTCCCGGAATTCCTCGTGATCCAATCCCCGAACGACATGCGTACCGCGAAAGGGCTGGCTGACCTCGACGACCTGGCATCACGCGTCGCGCAAGTCCCGGGAGTGACCCGGGTTGTCGGCGTGACCCGACCCACCGGCAGCCGCCTCGAACAAGCCCAGCTGTCGTGGCAGAACGGACAGATCGGTGACCGACTCGCCGCGGCAGTCAGTGACGGCCGATCACGCACTGGCGACCTGTTCCAACTTCGAGATGGCGCCGACCAACTCGCGACCGGCCTTGCCACGCTCGACAGCCAGATCCGCGCCAACCTGACACCGCTGTTGCGAATTCTCGACCAGGCCACGACCGCGGGACAACAGATCCAGCAATACCGACCACTGCTCGGTCAACTCCGCACAACCGCACCCGCACTCGACCAACTCATTGGGCAGGCACCGCAATTGGCCACCGCGGCAAGGCAGGCATCCGACGCCTTGAGTCTCGTGACCGCCGTGCGGCCCTTGCTCGACAACGCTCCCTGGTGCGCCCCGATCCCTCAGTGCGCCGCCGTCCAACAGCAACTCCGGACCCTGGGCACACTGCGGGATTCCAACTTCCTCCTCCAAATCGGCGCTCTCTCCGGGCAACTGGGCAACCTCGGCACACCCATCACCACCATCACCGCGCAACTCACCGCCGCAGTGGACACATTGGACACAACGCTGGGTGCTGTCACCGCGCGCGACCTCCCCGCACAACTCGCCCAGCTTCAGAACGGGGTGAGTCAACTCGCTGCTGGCTCCCGCGCGATTGCCGGGGGAGTCGCCGCACTCGTCGACAGCAACCTGCAACAGTTCGCCGGGATGGCCACCCTTGCCGCGCAACTACAGACCACCGCCCGCGAAACCCGCGGCTCGGACGCCGCCACGGGTTTCTACCTACCGCCTGACGCGTTCGTCAACCAAAAGTTTTCCGACGTTGCTGCACAATTCGTCTCTCCAGACGGGCGGACAGTGCGCTATGCCATCCAAACCGACGCCGATCCCTACAGCAGCCAGGCGATTGAACTCACCAACGCCATCACCACCGCAGCCCAGACAGCGAGACCCAACACCGCCCTGCAGAACGCATCGGTGTCGCTAGCGGGATTCCCCGCCATCAACGCCGACCTGCAACGCCTGCTCAGCCACGATTTCCGGCTACTCGCCCTGGCCACCCTCATCATCGTCGGCATCATCCTGATCGCACTACTCCGAGCGCTCATTGCACCGCTTTACCTGCTGGGAACCGTTATCCTGAACTACGCTGCAGCCCTCGGCGTGGGGGTGGTGATCTTCCAATGCATCCTTCGCACCGAGATTGCCTGGCCTGTACCGCTTCTCGCGTTCATCGTGCTCGTCGCCGTCGGCGCCGACTACAACATGCTGTTGATCTCCAGGCTGCGTGAGGAATCCCACCGCAGCATTCGCATCGGAGTCCTACGAACCGTCACCAACACCGGCTCCGTCATCACCTCCGCCGGCCTCATCTTCGCGGCAAGCATGTTCGGACTGATGGTCGGCTCGATCGCCATCATGACCCAGGTCGGCCTCATCATCGGTGTCGGACTACTCCTCGACACCTTCGTCGTCCGAACGATCGTCGTACCCGCAATCGCCACCCTGGCCGGACCAGCGAGCTGGTGGCCAGGCAAACACGGGTGACCCGAATCCACTGCGCCCGCATGACGACGAAACATAACGGTCGGCACGCGGCCCGTCGGCCCCACACCCAGCTCGCTATCTGATAACGCACACCGTAAGATCGACAGATTAAATAACTGGATGACGGTCGCAGGACTTGGTCGTAAGACCGCGGGCGTGTGCTTCGCGCCAGGCGGCGGCGAGGTTGTCGGCGCGGCTGTGCCAGGTCATCTCGCCGAGGTACTCGGCGTGCTTCCTCGTCGCATCGGTCCACCGCAGCTCCGCGTACAGGCGCCGGTACTGGCACCGGAGGACCACCCGCCCCAGCGCGTTCGGTGCGGTGCGGATGGCACGGTTGTGGCGGCCGCCTGCGGCGTCGTCCTGCTCTTTGGCCTGCACTGCCTTGTTCGACCCGTGCGGGACGCGCCAGTGGTGGTCTTTGACCGCGTCCTTGCTGTTCCAGCCCCACCGTGACATCCCTGGCGTCCCCCGCGCTGTTAGACGACGGTCAGGTGACGGCTGCCGGCGGTGGCACCCTCGGGTGCGCCGAACAGGCTGGTGCGGTTCTCGGCGGTGAGCAGTGTCAGGGCGTCGAGCTCGGTGGTGCTGTATCCGTCGGTGGCGAGCTGGGCGAGAACATCGCGGGCGAGCTCGGGTGTCTCGGTCGGGACACCGGGCCGGGTGCCGTACATCCGGCCGGTTTCGTTGAGTAGTCGGAACATCGCCCGGTACTGCCGGTCGGAGAGCACGCCGCGCTCGCGTGCTCGGACAACGAGCGAGGACTCGCTCACGCCCCAGTCCAGGCGCAGCTCGTCGAGCTCGTGCACGGTCCGGGTCGAGACCCGGTCCAGCGCCGGGCCGATGTCGTCGACCGGGGCGAGGAACTCGGCGGCGAAGACATTTGCCCGTCGCTCGGTTTCGGTGGGGCTGACCAGGGTCATCGCATCCATCACCAGGTGCCCGAGTTCGTGCGCGAGGGTCATGCGCATCCGGTCCGGCGGTAGTGCGGCGTTGACGTACACCAGGTGCGGGTGATGCGCGGTGGCGCGTAGGGTGACCGCGTCGATCTCGCGGTCGTGGAAGTCCTCGACGACGACGAAGACCCCGGCCGCTTCCAGCAGTTCGGTCATCGACCGGATGGGGCCGGCGATGCGCCAGAGCCGGCGCAGGACTTGCGCGACCGTGATTTCGCCGAGATCGGCGGCGTAGTCCCCGGGGTCGAGATCGGGCAGCGCCAGTTCCGGATCGAGATCGGTGTGGGCGACGACCCGGCCTAGCCGCATCGCGACCAGGTTGGCGCGCGCCCAGACGCGGTCACGTTTCCACTCCGCTGTGGTGGCGTTGGCGCGGAAGTGCGTGCCCTGCGCAGGTGAGCGCTCGAACGCGACGCACAGCGCCTCGACCGGGCATTGCAACGCCCGGGCGTAATCGTCGAGCGCCTTACCTGCCAGCGGCAGAGCGCCAGCCTCGACCCGGGTGACGTGCGATCCGGAGATCCCGGCCTCCTCAGCGAGCCGCTTCTTCGACCAGCCGTGCGCCAGTCGTGTCAGCGCAACCATCACCGGGTTCGCCTCGGCCTGCGAGAAGAGTGCCGTCACCCAGATCGCCTCCATATCCTCGATCGATCCCTGCGTTCCACGCTATCGCGGTAACAGCCGAAATCTGCGCAGAAACACCGTGTGAACTGCGACTTTCTGCCCGACGCGGTTATCTCCATCCGAAACGCAAGTGACTGATGTGACGTCCGTCTCGCTCGCGAGAGCGAGGCGAGACGGTTTGGCCAATTCTGCAGGTCACGGCGTGTTGTCTTGCTGAGAACTGTACCACGTTAGGCAAGATTCCATGCAAGTAATTACATCGATGGGAGACAGATCGTGACGGCACTCATGGACGACGACATCAACCCGCTCGACGCGGGAGCGGTTTCTCGGAAGGAGGCGCAGCGGATCCTGCGCCCGGTGACGATCGGCGTCGGCGCGCTGCTGCTGGCCGCGGTCGATCACTGGAACACGCTGACCGCGGGGCAGCCGGCGCACTTGCGGACGGTGCTGCAGCCGCTGCTGCGGGGTAGTCACGTTGCGGCGTTTGTCTCCGCCGGCACCAACGTGTGGCTGAGCACCCAGGGGATGCACCCGCCCGGGCACCTGGTCAAGCGGCCGTATCAGTGGTCCGAGGTGAGTAGTCACGGCCGTACTTACCTGGCGATCCATCACAAGGAGATGGAGGGCACCAACACTCGGCGCAAGGCCTTCATCAAGCAGGACTCGCAGACTCTGCAGCTGGTGGGCGATCCCACGCACTGCGAGCTGACCTGGGACTACGACGCGGCGACCGATTCGCACGTGCGGCGGATCTGGGTCAGCGCCCCCGGGGTGCAGTGGGAACGGTTCGAGATCCCGATGGACCAGGTGCAGCAGAGGTACGCCGCGTGGCGCAAGCGGGACGTGCGCTGGCTGCCCGGGCGGCTGCCCGCTGCGTCGATCGCCGACGCCGCGATCGCCGATGACGTGGTCATCGATGTGCGTGACGAACAGCAGCGTCGGCGCACTGACATCACGACCCGCCGGCCGCGCCGCGCCGACGGCCTCGAGGACCAGCGATGAGGGCCGCCCCGGTCACGGTCCACGGGGTCCGGTCGTGGACCGTCGTCGACCAACAGGGTTTGCCGGTGCTCGAGATCGAGCAGTTCCTGCATTGGCAGCGGGCGATCGGACGTTCTCAGAACACCGTCCGCTCGTACGCGCGGCACCTGAGTCAGTTCTATCGTTGGCTGGCTGCGCGGGGAATCGTTTGGGATGAGCTGGATTTCCGGCAGCTTTGTGACTTCGTCGCCGTTCTCACCGCTGGACTGCCGCCGCTGCCGTCGCGGTGCGGGGGCCGTGCACCCGGCACGGTGAAAGCGGTCAGCGCCGCGGTGCGGGAGTTTTACGAGTTCCACCGCGTCGAGGGCCGGGGACCGCAGGATCTGGTACTGACCCGCAACCCGTCGAAGCTGCCGCGGCGCGCGCACAGCTTCCTTGCGCACCTCGAACACCGCCGTCCGCGCGAAGTCTCCCGCCTGGCCCGGCCCGACCGGCAGTCGGCAGAGACCGTGCAGGTCATCGACTTCGAGACCGACTTCGCCAAGCTGCTCGCCGCGGCGTCGACCACCCGTGACCGACTGCTGCTGTCGGCGCAGTACGACCTGGGCCTGCGGGTAGGCCAAGCGCTCGGCCTGCGCCACGGCGACTTGAACCCGATGCGCAGGCAGGTGATGATCCGCCGGCGTGACGACAACGCCAACGGGGCGCTATCAAAGCAGAAGACCCAATTCATCGTCGAGGCTCCGCGGCGGTTCTTCGACCTGTATGCCGCGTACCTGCTCGGTGAGATCGCCCACGTCGACAGCGATTACGTGTTCGTCAACCTCTCACGCCCACCCGTCGGTGGTCCGATGACCTACTCCAACGCCTACCAGCTCATCGAACGGATCGGCGCCGCCGCCGGGATCGACGACCTCAACCCGCACATGCTCCGCCACACCCACGCCACCGCCCTGGCCAAAGCCGGATGGACCGCGGCCGAGATCGCTGCCCGCCTCGGCCAATCCCATTCGGCCAGCGCCGACGTCTACATTCACCTCGCCAGCGACGACCTCGCCGAAAAGCTCCGCACCACCGAGCATCTGGTCTGGCGAGAACCGCAGCAGTACCGACTGAAGGGAGACGGCGATGGCGCGCGGTAACGGCGAGCGCGCCCGGTCCGGGCCCCGCGGCGTCCCCGCTCTGCAGGTGCCGGACGGGCCTTGGTGCGCATCGACGTGGCCGGTCGTCGACATCGCCGGCGACCGCCGCCGCGCCGCCACCGACCCGTGCGCCGTCTCCGACTGCGACGGCGAGCGGTACTGGCTCGGCGGCCCCGGTGGACGCGCAGCCGCCACCTCGGGGCTGTGCTATGCCCACTACTTCCAGTGGTTCCGCGCTGGACAGCCCGCCGACTTTGACGCCTGGGCCACCACCAGCGCTCTGCCCGTCGGCGTGCCCCGTGGACGGCCCGCCACCACGCAGGTCGTCGACTTCCGCCGCATCCCAGCGGCGGCCGCCGACGAAGTCCGGTTCGTCGCCGCAACCAAGATCGGCCGCGGCGACTGGACCCCCAACGCCGGCCTGCGCCGCGCCCTGATCGTCCTCATCGAGGTCGCGCACGGGCGTATCACCAGCTCCCTGACCGAACGCCCCGTCGACGACTGGCTGCTGCTGTGCAGGCAGCACTGGCCTTACACCAACTTCGACTCCCTCTGCGCTCCCTACATCCGGAGGTTCTTCCGACTCCTTCACGGGGCCACCGACCCCGACCCATGGGCCGCGGATCACTGGCGGTGGCGCGACGGATTCGAGTTCGTCCTCGACGCCACCCAAGCCGGGGCGACACGAACCGCTGTCGACTGGGCCACCATCCCGGTGCCCTGGCTCAAAGAGGCCGTCAAAAGCCTGGCCCGCCAACAGTTGTCTACCTCCCGCATGTCCTGGGGAACGCTCACCCAGTGGCTGCGCGCCACCCGCCAGCTCGCCCAGTTCCTCACGCTCGACGGAACCGTTCCCGAACCGTCTGCGGTCACTCGGACGGCGTTCCTGGACTACCTCGAATGGACGCGCCGCCCCGACACCAAGGCAAGCCCCCAGCTCGCGAACACCGCGGCCTACCTGCTCGAAACACTGCGCGACTGCGGACTCGTCGACGACCTGGGATCAGCGATCTTCCTGCGCCGCGGCGAGAACGTCCACCGCAAGACCCGCCGACCGAGGCCCTTTCCACCCGATGTCATCGAACGCATCGACACCCTGATCGTCGACAACCCGGCCACCGACCCCACCCTCCGGGCGATGATCGCCACCACACGATGGGCGGGGTGCCGCATATCCGAACTCGTCGCCCTCCCGATCGACTGCCTCCAACACAGTGAGCAGGGCCACTGGATCGAATACTGGATGACCAAAACCAGCGCCTGGCGGCGGCTTCCAGTCCCCGAAAGCCTCGCCGAGATCATCCGCGACCAGCAGACCCGCGTCCGCGACACCTACGGCCCCGACGCCGAGCACCTCTTCCCTGGCGCCCGGTCCAGCGCCATCGCCGGCCGCACCCAGCCCTGGTCCACCAGCGGGCTACGACACCGCCTCGCCGCACTGTTCCGCGAGCACGGCATCACCACGTCCGTCGCCACCGGCGAGAAGATCTCCGGAGGCGACGTCCACCGCTTCCGCCACACCATCGGAATGCACCTGCTCAACAACGGATGGACCCAACCGGAAGTGCGCGACTTCCTCGGCCACCACAGCGACACCATGACCGCGACCTACGCTCGCATTACCGACGACACCCTCGCCCGCAAAGCCCGCGAATTCTGGGACACCAACCCCGACAAGGGCGTCGACGCCACCGTCGAGCGCCTGCGCGCCCGCTTCACCACCGCACTGCCCAACGGGTTCTGCACGCTCCCCGCGACGCAGCGCTGCGAGTTCCGCCCGAACCCCTGCATCGACTGCTCCTTCCACGACCCCGGCGGCCGCACCTTCCTCGGCGCACACATCACCCACCGCGACCAGCTCAGACAGCTCGCCGCCCAAGCACAAGACAACGGCGACCGCCAGGCAGCGGACCTGAACAAGACCATGCTCGACAAGGTCACCAGGCTCATCGACGAAATCGACTCAGACACGCAGGAATCCAGGTGAGCAATGGCGACCGCGATCACCGCACTGCACGCCTCACCGCGGCCGCCGCCGCCCGCACAACCAGCGCGACCGCCCGCGCACGTCGAGCCATCACCCGGCTGCACAACACCGGACAACCCGTCACCTTCGTCGCTGTCGCCAGAGCCGCCGACGTCTCAACCAGCTTCCTCTACAAGCAAACCCAGCTCCGGCAGGATATCGACGCGAAGCGCGGCACCGCCACCGCCGGAATAGAACGCTCCAGGGCAGCCAGTGCCGAATCCCTCCGCACCAAGCTCGCAACCGCGATCGACCGCAACCGCGAACTGACCGAACAGCTCGAGCAACTACACACCGAGAACGAGGCGCTCCGAAGCCGACTCCTCGAACTGGGAACCCGGCCGCCGGCCAAACAAGAAGCCCGTCGAGGAGAACATGCAGATAATCCGTCCGCCACAGGGCCACAACAGCCACGATGAGACCCGTCAGCCACGTCGTGGACAGTCAGGAGGCTCCTAGAGATATCGTTTCCACCGGGCTGCGCCAGATGATCGAAGGCAACCAGATCAACGAGTTCGTCGACGGAGTCTGGGCGTGCGAACTTCTGCCGCAGCCACCTTCCCGCGGTTACCTCGAGGTGCCGGCCGCGACTCTGGCGGCCGATGAGGTCCTCACCTCGATCGGGTACACCCTCGACAACACGACTAAGACGCGCGCCATCTTCGAGATCAACAAGGGCGTCAACCGTGAGCCCACGATTGATGTCAACGCGCGGATCGCTGAAGAGGATCGGCGCGTACCGATCAGCAACATGATTTACATTGCCGACGGGCCTAGCGATGTTCCGTCGTTTTCGGTGGTGGGTGGAATGGGTGGGCACACCTTTGGTGTGCACACAGGTGGGAGCACCGGCAATTACGAGGGTGTTCGGCGACTTCTCGACGAGGGTCGGGTTATGGCGGCGGCCGCCGCGGACTACCGGCCCGACACTGAAGCTGACCTGTGGTTGATGTCGACGCTGAACAAGGTCTGTGAGCAGATCTGCCATCGTCGAGAGTCAATGATCCGTGACATCGTTCCACCGGCTGGCCACCACATTTAGCTACCGCCGGGCCGCAGCTAAATGTGGTCACGGACCATTGACTTCTTTTCAGCGTTGACTGGCGGCGTATACGCCGAGGGAACGTGCATAGTCGACCTGTGCACTGGTGCCAACCATTGTCTGCGGGCTGGTCGCTGGAATGTTGGCAATATGAGTGCGGTTGCCGTCGGTTACTGATACTTGGAT